>WLWD01003205.1_pt1 | contig 73235 bp, 46 predicted proteins | sample 6712731 | NCBI WGS metagenome assembly WLWD01 (sample SAMN12718690, study PRJNA576275) | sponge metagenome | isolation source: marine sponge | host: Mycale hentscheli | place: New Zealand: South Island, Marlborough, Capsize Point | collected 2014-11-01
GATGTTCTCTTCAATAATACATATCAAAAGAAATTAATGTCACACTGCATTATCATGAAAAAATCACCAATTATTTATATGAAGGTTAGATTGAAACAAAATAAATTTATCTCAAAACAGTTATATTTTTTATGCAATGAATACAAATCCTATCATGTGAAGTTGCCTGCAATTCAATATAAAATATCTAGTATTTCCTTTAGTCAAATTGTTTTACTAATCACGATCAGTTAATGCATTTACTGAACTTCCTTTTCTTAATTGTAGCTAGTTAGCTATGTCTTGCTAACTTATGCTCTAAAAAAGATACCAGTCTGTATTGTCCCTTGCACCTCCAAAAGACCATTCAGTGAACTTCACCTGGCTCTTCAAGCTTATTCTAATTAGAAATAGCCACTTCAAAAGTTAACCAAAGAAAAGGGGAAAGCGTAAAAAAATGCAGAACTGAGTGTAGGAGGCATCTAGTTGGGCGGAGCACGAGGTCGGGCTCCGCCCAACTAGGAGGCATCCAGTTTGAAGTTATTCAAGTTTTTCACTGTTCTTACTTGGACAATTTTTTTGAACAGTTTAACGGAAGCAAAATGCAGTTAAACTCTACGACAAGGTATATAAGACAGCCAGAGTCAGTATGAATTACCTCAATAATATTATAATCTAGAAGTGAAAGGAATATTAATTTCCTAGCTATAGACCTCTTGCAGTAGGCGTGGTTAATTTTGCGCTCGCGTTGTGGCCGCCATATTGGTGCACAAGTAATGAGATGGCTTCTGGTTCAACTTCAAACGGCAATAAAAAAAAGCTTTTGCTTGGAGGTTATTTTTATTGAAAGATGAGACGGCTAGAAAGAGGTATAAGGAGAAGTTAGAGCTAATAGAACATTTGGACCCCTATGAAACGGATAGAAAGGAGTGGAAGGACAATGTTGATCTATGGCCAAGTGTTACTCATATTCATGTGGGCATGTTTCTCCTCCTTACTCCTAGTGTTTATAGTGGAGATGATCTAATGAATTACAAGAGTATGGAGTCATATAGAAGCTTCCTTTCTGGGTGGGTGAGAGAAATACTTGTGAAAATTGTAACAAATTTGGACGGCTCTAAGAAAGTGATTATGATAGCAAAGGTAATGAATTATCAATTATAATAGAAGCAATGTTTTCATACAATTCTTGTATGTTCTTAGGTGAATCATTCCCAGAGACTCAGTGTAAAGCCTCTAACTCCTTGGGTTATTGCTGAACAAGATGGAAAAATTGTTGCAAGCAATTGTGACTGCATGGCGGGACTTGGGGAAAGTTGTTCTCATGTTGCTGCTTTGCTATGGGCAATTGAAGCAGGAGTACGTATTAGGGACTCCATGACTGTGACAGATAGAAAAGCCTACTGGGTAATGCCTACTGCAGTAAAGGATGTCCCATATTCTAGAGTGAAAGACATTGAGTTTGTAGGAAGAAAGAGAAGTTTGAATGAGATGAAAGCACTTACGTTTCCTACCCCAGCACTTATTGCCACTTCGTCACAGCGGCAATCCAAATCACCCACACCTACACCATCTCGGCGACAATCAAAATCACCCACTCCTGCTTTTGAGAATGCAATTGAAGAAGACATGGACAACTTTTTTTCTATGCTCAATGAATGTGGAAGTAAACCAGTGATCTTATCATTGATTGAACCATACGCATCAAATTTTATACCTAAAGCAGTAAACAGTGATTTGCCGTTATGTCTTTCAACTTTGTACAAGCCGGAATACCTTTCACTGAATTACCATGATTTACTCAAAATTTGTAAAGAATGTGTCATTACAGTATCTGATCATGAAGCTGAAGTTGTCGAAGCCAGCACTAGGCAACAGTCTGGTTCAACTTTATGGTTCAGCATGAGAACTGGACGGGTTACTGCCTCACGATTTAAAGCTGCAGCACACACTAGCCCATCATCCCCTTCCATCAGCCTAATAATGAGCATTTGCCACCCAGAACTAAACAAATTTAAAACAAGTGCCACCAAATGGGGATGTGACCATGAACGAGTGGCTCAAGAAAAATACATCCACCTGTCAAACCATTCCCACAGTGAATTTCAATTCCAAGAAGCTGGACTATTTCTGAGTACAGAGTATCCATTTGTTGGAGCAACTCCTGATGATTTAGTCCAATGCTTATGTTGCAATAAAGGTATTTGTGAGATTAAGGTAAGTCAAAGTAATTTGTCTGTAAATACAGACACCATAATCCACATTCTTTGAATACAATGTCCATACTGCCAAAGAGATAGTATGCTTGAAGATGCTGCCAAGCAGTCAACATTTTGTTTGGAAGATACTGAGGAAGGATACCATTTGAAGCATAATCACACATACTATTATCAGGTAGTTGGCCCTAAAACAGTACAATTCCGTAATTGACATGATCATTCTATGTGTACTATAGGTGCAATGTCAGTTGTTTTGCACACAGAGAACATACTGTGACTTTGTAGTTTGGACAAAGAAGGATGTTCATATAGAGAGGATATATCCAGACAATGTATTTTGGCTAAATCATATACAGCAAGTCGATCATTTCTTTCAAGTAGGAATACTACCAGAACTTGTAGGAAATTTTATTCCAGACCGTCAGCCATGGATCCATCTCCACCAGTATCCTCATCATCTAAAGCTTCAAGTGAAGCTGCTTGTGAAGAAGTTGCGGCAACTTACAAATATTGTTATTGCCATGAGGACAAAGAAGACGAAATGATAGGGTGCGATAATCCAGAGTGTCTGCATGAATGGTTTCATTTTAGCTGCCTGAAATTATCATCCAAACCAAAGTCTACACTATGGTATTGTCCAGACTGTGCAAAACTTCCTCAATTTCGAAGAAAGCATTCAAAAACAATAAACGCTATTGCAACTAATGGGACAAGGAAGTGATGAATAACATTATTATTTAGATACTTCTATAGATTTCATTATAAAATTTTCATTACAGATTTGTCATTATCACTTAATAGATATTTCATTGATATAGCTAAAATTAAGTACACAAAATCATGTATAATATCAAATGTCCTTGAGTGATATAAAGTGATAAATACTGGGTATTCATTCAAATGAAATGACCGAATCACAAATATTGTTTAGTGCACAACACACATGAACAATTTTGTCTAATAGAGAACAGGAACCATCAGGAGATACAAGAAAGTCAATAGGCTGGGTGTCACTCAAGATGCTATATTTCTTCCTTATGTTTCCGATAACTCGCTCTACATGGATTCGAACATTTGCTATTCGCCTTGTTTGTTCGACCTCTATTCCTGAGAGTTGGGATTTTCCTCTGGTAAATGCTGGCATTTCAAGTTTGGAGCTATAGGTACCCAATGTGTCACGAATGTCAAATCCTCTGTCTGCCAGTATCAGGTCACCAGGAACAAGATTAGTCAGGAAAGAACTGTTCTCAGTGATGTGTTTATCACTAGTCCTACCGCCCCAACCACTTGAAATATAACTCACGCTGCCCTGGGGTGTAATTCCAATCAAATATTTCACAGTGTTGTGATGTTTATATTGGGAATAGGTCTGGGCACGTGCAAGGAGATTTGTTGGTCGATCTATGAAGATCTCAAAACAGTCTATGATGACAGCGCAATTCGGATAATGTTTTCTAAACACCATAGGCATTGTTTTCCTCAATGCATCTCTGTCAGGCCATTTGATCAAAGGTTTCAACTTGGAATAAAGTACACCAATTACATATTCAAAAATTCTACTTACACTTGATTGATGGATTTGAAATCTATATCCCAAGTCTTGCCCGCTGAGACTCAAGCGAAGTCTCATTAGAGTAAGTAATAGCTGCTGGAATTTGGTGAGAGATGAACGGTCTTTAAGGTAAGGCTCAATATATGCCAATAATGTCGAAAACAGTTTCATTGACCCAAGTCCAGTATAGTATAATACTTTCCCATCATCTTCTTTGAAAGAATCCTGTGTAAACAAAAGGGACCCATATTCAGTCTTAAGATGTCTGATCACTTCAATTTGCTGAGTGTTGTCATGCTTCAGTTGACTCACTTCCTTTTCTAGTCCTTTCATTTTCTTTTCCAGATTTTCTAAATCTTTAGTTGATAATTCTGTTTGTGCTTCAATTCCTGGCACTTCTTCAGATGGCTCTTGATCTTCAATCACTACTGAAGTATTACAATCTGAAGCTAATTCTTGGTGGGTCTTGGAACGCCTTCTCTTTCGTGTTGACCTCTCTTTGGCTCTGTTATACCTCGAAGTAGAACTTGCACACTTTACTTGCTTGTCGTTACTGTAGCCCATATTCAATGTAGGGGCCCAGTCAGGATTTGCTTGGTCAAATAATTGAGCAGGAGAGCCTGAAACAAAATGTATGGCACAGATTCGGACATTCGGGTATCTTTCTGGAGTAAGGTCTTTTCTATTGATCTTAGATATCCACTTCTGTTGCCTCTCAGAACTGAGCTGCTGGGCTTGAGCTCCTTGATGAGTGATAACAGCAGGTAATCTGAAGAACCTAATGCTCTCTCCTTTATCACTTCGATTATGGCAGTTGACTACTGCACAAATTACCATCTCATCAATTTCTGTGAGTTTCCACGCTACCGCGCCGTTATGCTTGTGTGCACCAATATGGCGGCGCGTAGGCGAACCCAAGTTCGACCACGCCTACTGCAAGGGGTCTATAGTTAATTTAACTCGGTGATTCCAAATTAGCTTGTACTGGTACTTTCAAACTGTCCAATCAGAATGCTCATTCGCGTGACTATATTTTATACCCACCTCCAGGGAGGTGAATAAGTAAACTGTCGAATCAAAATTAGTTGTTCTGCGATTGCTATAGCCAAGAGCCACGGCACAAATCGGTTGCACCACATCGCGTTCGGTCAGTACGAGATTTACACTATTCTCGGGCCTTGGCCCTCAGTTCATACCGACCTCCCTGTCGTGGTGTAATCTGTACTTATTGTTAAGAGCTCTGTTATCAGTACGTTGATAAAGAAATGTCTTATTTTAATGGGTGAGTCTATTTGGCAACCAATATAATACGGGCACAGCTTGATTTAGAATATTGCAATTAGATGTATTCTCTCTCTTTCACAGGAGTATTTTTAAACAATTTTAATTCTGTATTGTCAAAAAAAAAAGAAGAAGAAGAAGAAGAAACAGCCTGTGAAAGAGAGGGAATACATCTAATGAGTAAAACAAGGCTGAGAAAGAAATTCTAAAGATTGTAATTTACAATAAAAATATTTACTTTTACAGATTCACATCTTGACTGCACAAGATATACTCATTTTCAAGGGCTGCTGAAAGGGTCACTTACACCAGTTGCTATTCTCACTCCGTCAAGTGCCGGTAAGGGTTTTCCTAATAAGGCAATAGGGGTGTAGCACATGACCTGTGTAAGGCTTCGAGCAGGCGTGTGCTAGAGGGGCGTGATGCTAGCTACAGGTTCTGAGCATGAGTGCTCAAATGGGCGATATGCCCAGTGCCTGACGCCTACTTTCTACTAATCCCAATCAATTTACTGAGTATTCTTTTCATATAGCACCAGCAGTACCTTATTATTTAGTTTATAGCGACACAGAACCGTCAGTCACTTTTGATATAGCTAAGAGTGTGCAACATCAACACTAAACATAGAAGCATAATCCAATGTCCATGGGCCAATGTGTAAGCCATTGTTTCCGAACAAATTAACAGGTACATTGGCTAGCTTGTTTGCGCTAAAAGGGTTTCTTTCTAGTAGAATTTACAGCACGCCCTCCGCCCTCTTATAATGCACGCATGCGCAGAGCTCGTTTGGGTCATGTGCTTTACCGGCATTGCCTTATTAGAAACGTTTTTTACTGGTGAATTTTGTTCCGATCAAAAAAGTTGTGAAAGTTGGCTAAAAGCTGCACTTGATGATGGACACTCCATGTCCAGTGGAAAGGTAAGATTTCATTCAGAAAGTGAATTTTGAAACAGTAAACATATGCACGGTGTATTAAATATCAATATATAATACTTTTCACTCATGAATCTGTGACCAGATAACTCCCTGCATTTTTATAGGAATATGTCTGAATGTCCTTGCCTACTTCAGTTAGCAAGCTAAAGATACCTTTTATATTGTTGTCGAGGTAATTTTTTGAGAAAATGTGATTTGATAGGCTGCTAACGAATACGTCACCATCAGTTAGTAAAATTATACAACGTGTCTTTCAGTCCAGGATTGCAGCTATAGTAGTGTTTAAATGGATTCTGGCTTCCCTACATTTTCGAGTTGTTAATGGTAGCTATCAAATTTCATTTTAAATTTCTTTGTGAGGTTAGCTCAGACATCAAGTTGAAGTTATCCTCATAGCTATAAGGAATGTAGAACACAAAGTAAACTATCCTACAATTTGAGGTATATGAAATATTTATTTAGTCCAGTGTCATTTTCTTTGTAGCTAACTATTTCTATAAATATTTGTACTATTTTTTTTATGAATTTTTAGTAATCAAGTTACATAAACTATACTTAGTTGTCAAATGTAAAATATTAATGTAAGAAATAATTGACAATAAACATTGGGTTTGTTAAGCTATGTAGGGCCGGTGCCCAGCAAGTATAAAAGAATGGTATGGCCCTTAGCTAAAACAAACATTAATATTGCTTTTTCAGTTTATCATTTATTTCAATATAGCTATCTACTTACTGTTTATTGATGTGAAAGCGAGAATAAAGATGATTTATGAAAAAATTGAAGACAATAACAATTACTTTCTTCATTAATTGTAAAAATTGCCAAACTATCTCAGTCAGCATCTTTTGTAACTCTTTTAAGCCAATATTTTTACTTCTGAAGCCACCAAAAAGCTTTAAACTTCTGTGTACTGACTTGGTATAAGTCCAAAGGACCTGAAACTTCAAATTCCTAGGTAGACAGCTATTGCTGGCCAGAAACTTAAATTGTCATCCTGCTGAGCAGACTCTTCAGACTTTTTATTACTTTGCAGTGAGTATGAATGGGCGGCGTTATAGCTAGTCTGGCAGCATAGACAGACAATGTTAGTGCTCAGTTAGAACACTCTTCGTGTACGTAATCATACTAAGGTAGGATGCATTGATGCATCCTTATTAGATTGCAGAATGCTCGCAAGATGTTCCAGAAACTAATGTGAGCAATTTTGTATTATTATGTTGGAGAGGAGAGGGTAAAGTACTACCACCAGGGTCTGATGACTAAATTGACTCATGGGAGCACAGAAGGGAAAAATAGTGCAGTAAATAATTTTCTTTCATTTAACAATGAACCCAGTAAAACGGAAACTCTATGATGTGATGCAGTGGCCATATCTGCTCCACCATAGGTGCTGGCCCTGCTATAGGGTACAAATGTTTACTACTACAATATCCAGCCTGGTTAAAGCAACTACTTAAATGTCAGCTGGGATTGGGCAAAGCGTCATGTACCAATACTCAGAAATTGACAGCCAGCTTAAGCTGAGTTACCAACTTTGGTACAATCTACTAAACTATTGTTGTGAACATAGCGTAGAATAAACCACTTCTTACTTTCGCTACAGTTCATATAGCAAAATATTTCACTCTCAGTTCTTTTTATTGGCTTGTAAAAATGCATTAGCCTGCTCATTAATGATCTCTGTTATATTACACTTGACTCATGTATTACATATATATTCTATGCTAAATATCTTGATATTTGTATTTTTAGGTTCATGACAGTGAAATTTCTGATATTTCCACACTCAAAATTGTGCAAGCTCATAAACCCCAATAAGCTAGTAGTTAATAGGAAATCAATGTTTTAAAGGGTAATTTTAAATTAGAGGGCAGGCCATCCTTGAATGAGCAAGAAGCAGGTCATAGTTCATTTAGTTGCTAAAGTAATGGGGTCTATCAGATATTGTGAATCTGGTGTCATTCTGTTAAGTGACTCAGAATTACCTTCTTTCATGTAAACTAATTAAACATCTGAGGTCCCTCAATTACTCAATCTACATACCATTGATTTTAAACACATTAGTTCGTTAATTCCTCATATGATATTAATATCTATTTTAGCTCAACGAACAAATTTCTTGATGAATTACTTGTTCACAATGGAATCGTGTGTGATGTGGACAAAGTTGTGGACCACATTGCTACCATAGGGACATATTCAGTGGAAGATTTGAAACATATCTCTTTGGCAGATTTGGAGCAAAAATATACAGGTAAGAATCGTAGCATTAAACTTTTATGACAATCATTACTAATGACTCTCACAAAAATAAGTACAGTGGGACTTAAAATGTAAGGACTGATTAGGAATGTATTACCTTCAATTTAATTGTTTGTATATTCAAATGAGTATTTCATTGACTTCAAAACAAGTAGGGTAGCTATAATGTCTTCTAACAATCATCAACTTGCTTGAGATATTTTTTAGTCCTTTCATCTTTCTTCAAATATGAATGAGTTGCTTTTGTAATTAGTTAAAAGCAATTAAGCAACCATCATTGTAAGCAGATTTTGAGAAAAAATATACAAATCCAAATGATTAAAATTTCAAAAATTTCTAAATAATGTTAATAATAATTTTACAGGTATGTGAAGGTCATATGAATATCAGTGGTTTGATTAATAAGTAAAAGTATAATTGCTTAATGTGCCCAATCGTGTGTTTCCATGATATATTGTGTAAAGAGACAAACTGTGATGGATGTGTTATCCATGATGTATGGAACAAAGTAATTGTTTATAGACATATGATGTATAATTTACCTGGTATATTCATCATCAGTAGATTTTGTCAAACAGCATAATCACTATCCACTTATTATAGTAGGCACTACTGCCTGAAAAGAGTCCATTGATGATAATAACAATATCTGTAAACTGTGTCAATTTAGAGTTAACAAATAATTGACAAGGCTGTAGAGGTTAACAAATTAACGTTTAACACCATGTACACTAAATCATAATGAATTAGACTCATTTTTACTATGTCTTGTATTATATTCAAAATATTTATTTCGTATATGTACTATGTAAATGCTTATTAAATATTATCAATACATTTTCCTAGCAATATACACTTCTTTATGATTTTGTTGGACACTTACCTTGCAGTGTACACTTATTCAATGCATGTATGGTAAAACTATTTTGACTCTCAGCAATCCTAAGCCCCATTTGTCCTTGTAAGGCATTGTTATATCCTAATGATGCCTAATTATGCAGCACAAAGTGCTTATATGTGGTAAATTTCCCCCAGCCAAATATTGTGTTAATATAAACTTAACCCTACGATTCCACTTCTTGCCAAGTCCTCTTCAGGACTGATATTATCGACACAATATAAACTTCACAGATAACTGGAGGTACTCTTACTGTTTATTAGTAGCTTGATAGTTCGACCTCATTGAACCCTGAAGAGAACTTCAGTGACATGTTGAAACGTTGAGTAATATAATATTTGCTATTAAAACTAAAACAATGTGTATTATTATTATATATAATATATAAATTCATGTATATATACACAGACATAGTGTATGCTATTAACCCAATATTCAAATACATTTTCTTAATGTGAGGGTTAACGAATCTTCATAATGTGCCATTAGTCATAGCTATATGCCTTACATCATATTACATTGTTCAATAGTTAAGTGATGAAGAGACTACAATATAACTCTTATGTTGGTATATTCAGTGAACAAGTGTTGGTAAAAGTATCGCACACTACCAACGTTGTAGCTAAATATTAGCACAAAAGGTTTTAAGGCAATATTTAATGAAGCACCAAAGGTGCAATCCCTCAACGCTACTAAACACTACCTAGCTATTACAATAATCAAAGACTAAAAGAACAAGCCATCTATTAGCTATTTTAATCAGACATCAATATAGCTAGAGCAATGGAAATTGTACATGCAAACCAGTCTTCATAAGAGAAGGTCTGAAACACTCACCGGTACACATTTTCAACCCTAAATTTACTTCTTTAACTGCACTGACTTCCTAGGCGAAAGGCAAACTGCACCACAGGCTGCAATAAATTATTGGCGAGCAGTGGAGCGAGCGAGACTATATTAGGGGTGGATAATACAAAATTGGGTATATGTTATATGTATTTATACCATGGTCGCCATTTGTGCTCAAGCACACCACTAGTATTCCATAACCCCTCGTTGGCCATGGCATAACTATTACGTATGTATGGATGGTACGTATGCCGCTCAAACGCGCCCACGGTGGACTTTTCTCCTAAAAACACGGCTTTTCAGGCTTGACCCCAGTTTCTTGGGATACTACGACATTAACCAAGTCTTACTTTAAACTTGGGCTCAAAATTGTAAGAGAATTCCTGTGAAAACGCTTGTTTTTCAAGTTACAAACAGATGCTGTGACCGGTTACTAAGAACATTATGAGAAACATCCCCGATTTTCAAATTGTGTTACCGCTGAGAGTGTCTCACTCGCTACGCTCGCTCGCCAATTAATGTCAACTGCTATTATACTACTGTTTGACCTAAGCTTAATATAAATTATGTAGTAACAAAACTACTGCAGTTTTATGTTACCTAATTGGGCGGGCTCGCTCGCCATTATTTGTGCTCTAGCACATCACTAGTTTATATATTAGTTTGGACATACGTATGTCATTTGGTACTTTGACCCTCTCATATTTTCGAGTTAGCTCAGCATTCAACCCCGTCCCATACGTCAACAATCATTACCCGTATCATCCTAGAAATTGAATTGTTTACTGCTTTGAATTTTTTGCGGGTGCAGTTTAAACTCAAAAACTTACTGGAGTTCCATTTCTAGTGGAGGTGGTAAGTTAATACGCTATTTGTCATAGTTATAAGCCCTACGCAACAGTATTTACTTGAAAATTCATTGTCCACTAGACTTACCAGAAGGTAAGTCTTGCGTAAGTATGTTCAGTTATGTGAAAGTATTGTGCATTACAACAATTACTAAGAGTATCCCAAAGAAAAATTTAAAAAACATGACTTGTTTTTTTTTTTGTTTCAATTCAAACAGTTTTGGGGAGTGGTTACTATGGCATTGAATGCCTATACCGTATAATACATAATTTAAAAACTCGACATTTTTGTAATAGCTTGAATGTTAGAAGTTAAAACAAAACTTTTAACAATGGTGTAGTATTAGGCTCGCTCGCCATTTGTGCTCAAGCACACCATTAGTAATAATTGGCGGGGTAACACAATTTAAAATTGTGGATGTTTGTTTGTTTGTAGCTATATGTTGGACGTACGTATGTCATTTAGTACTTTGACCCTCTCATACTTTCGAGTTAGCTCATTGTTCGATCCGTCCCAAACGACACTAAAAGGTATCCTCTGATTTATCGATCATTACCCACATCATCCTAGAAATTGAATTGTTTACCACTTTGAATTGTTTTGCCGGTGCAGTTTAAACTAAAAAAAACTTGCTGGAGTTCAATTTCTATTTGAGTTAGTGGTGGTGGTTCATTGTCCAGTAGACTTACCACAAGGAAAGTATTGCGTAAGTATGTTCATTTATGTGAAAGTATTGTGCGTTATAACTATTCCACAAAGAAAAAGTGTACAAAACGTGACTTGCTTTTTGTTGCTTTTTTTTTCAATTCAAACAGTTGCGGCGTGGTTACTATGGCATTGTATGCCTTTACCTTATAGTACGTAATTTAAAAACTCAACTTTTTTTTAGTAGCTTGAATGTTAGCAGTGAAAACTAAACATGTGCTATTCCAAATGCTTTACAAGTGCTATAGTAAAGAATGACATTGTCTCCAAATAGAAATTACTCGAACTGTACTTCCAAGGTTAACGCTACACGTGTGCGCACTTACCCGTACTATTTCAATTAGCTACCGAGGTATTTCACTTAGCTTCCACTTAGTTACTTAGGTATTTCAATTAGTTACGCGCTATTTCACTTTCCCCATGCGATTTCAATTGAACAGCGATTTTGCCTATTCATTTTTGAATGGGCAACTTTTTAAAGGGCAACTTACTATTAAAAAAGTAACACGTTTTATGATCCTGAATCTTCATCCCGAGCAGGTTCATACCTAAATCAACGGTTAATTGTCAGTAATCTCTAAAATCAGAGCGTAACAGGCAGACAGACAAACAGACAATCAGGCTGAGGTTACTACGTTGTTCCATATTAGTTAGCTAAAATTACAAAAATAACTCTGGCTATTTTTTTTTGTGGTAAAGCTGCGTGCTTGTTCACCAGTTACTGGTAATTGAGGAAGTCAGGATGGCTTAAATTGGAAACTACAGAAGTTATCACTATTCCTGAAATTAAGGTAAGATAGTAATTCTGTATAAATGGTCAACTACTATTTACTTCTTTTGCATGAATTAAGCTAAAGTATATTAGTAAACAATACATAGGTGTAGAAAGCAATTTTTAAGTGGTCGATCAAGCGGTCACATTTTGTAAGGAACTGCATGAACTATTGTCATTGAACTGATAATCATTCAACCGTTATTGCAACTTATGATGTAATCATTTCATTCTGATGTGTGTGTGGTTTTTGTGCATGTGATGACGTAACTCTAATGAGAATTTGATATTTGAAACTTGTTGAGTTAGATTGTTTTCTGACTAGCTAGTACTCCGGGATAGCTAGCTGAGAGTGCCAAAGATATTACACATTTGCCACATATGCAATATTGGGTGGGGTTTAGTTTGTTTAAATGTACACAATAAAAAAATTGACGTACATGTATTAGTAAATAAATGATGTAAAATTGATGAAAGCAGCATGATAAATACTAATCAATCATCATGGAATAATTTAATAGTTTGACAGAATCTTACAAGGCAGGCTCCTCGTCATTTGTGCTCAAGCACAACACTAGTTGACGAGCGAATGAAACGGTTGGAGCAGCCCCACCCCTCAACTACAGGCTAGCTCTGTGGACTGATTTAGCTGTAGGTGCTAATGGACCACCTATTCACTAATTAGTGTACCTTCACTGCATTCATACAAACAATTATTCTATTCTAACATTACCTTTCTCATGCCTGCCCTTATCTTATACAATCCCCATTCCATTCCACTCACATATATACTTGTAACACTCTCATTCTATTCAGTTCTTTAACTCCCTCATTTTTTCCTTTACTATTTTGTACTTTCCTTTTCTTATCTGTTATACTTAGCTTGTCCATACTTTTTATAGTTCTTGCTTGCTTTTGTGTATCATTCATTTTGTTTTGTTTTATGTTCTGTAATTGTACTTTGTTCTCTAGTTCTGTATCATTTTGTTTGAATTTGAGACTGAGTACTGATAGGGATCTTGAGCATACTGGGAATAGTGGATAGGCCTTAGTCAGTGTGTTTAAGTCTGGAGATATTTTGTCTTTTTCCCTTAGTTTTAGTTAGTAGTCTTTGCGTGATAGTTTGGCTGAGTTTTTATAGCTTTACCCAATTGTCGTGTGCTACTACATAATTGGTCCTTCGAGCCGGATCTGTGCTTGACTCTATCTTGCCAGATTCCAACAGCAAACAACAGTCACTTCTAGCTCTCTAGCTAATTCTCAGCTTCTAGTTAGCAAGGCAACTGTTCCTAGTTTGAGTTTGATTATTTGTAGTTTTCTATCATTGTCTAATTGTGCCATGGACAAAGAAGAAGTACCTTCTCTCAAAAACTTGCGAAGCAACCGAAAGCAGATGGAGAAAACCACCAAAAGCTTGGGAAGACAGTTGAAGACACTCCTTAAGCGGGACATCAACAAAGTCGATACTGGCAAGCTTCAACAGCTAAAAACTTCTATTGATGAAGTGGCCGACAACATTCAGAGAGAGAGAACAATTATGACAACTTACTATGATGAAGAACCTAGCATTGCTGATGATGATAAAGCCTATGATGATATCTACGATCTGACTTTGGAAATTGTTGAAAATACCAATGAACTAATTTCAAAGAATCTCTTTTACAAGCTGGCGACTGAAGTGGATGGTGATGTACATGCCCTTGAAGTCTCTATGGAGGCAGACTCAGAAGCTACTCATTCAGAGGACATTGCTAGTCTCAGTGGCAAGATCGACAAGCTTTCAGTCTACAGTTGCCATGTTACTGAGTTGGAAGATGTTCGCAAAGCATTTCGAACTCGTTATTTAAAGATGAAACGGGAAATGGAGTCTCGTGTACGCTCCAAAGCTGTTCCTCTAGCCTCATTACCCAGCTCTGATAGTGACACTCACTCATCTATCTCTTCACCTGCTACGCCTAGGTCTGGTGGGAACATTCGGTTACCAAAGATTGAGCTACCTACCTTTGATGGCAAACAAATACATTGGCCAGTCTTCTGGGAGCGCTTCTCAACAGCTGTGGATAAGAATCCAGATCTGAACGACGAAGAAAAACTATCTTACTTACGTTCTTCTATGAAGAGCAAACTAGCTCAAGACATTGTGTCCCCTCCTACTGGTGATACTCATACATATAGCACTCTGCTCCAATTGCTAAAAGATGCCTTTGATGACAAGAGGGAGATACACCGTAAACACATCAAGGCTTTGAGTGACACCAAAGGCTATCGACACAACTATGACGATCTCATGAAGCTCAGTGCACACTGGGAGAAACATGTTACTGGACTAAAAGCTACCGGGCAATATGCAGCAGATTGCATTCTTACTTCAATGGCAGTTCTCTGTATGCCAGACAAGACTTACGCTGAATGGTCCAAGTACACGGCAGATTATGAAGACATCCCTCCTGTACCAGTATTTCAGAAATTCCTGAAGGAACAAGTCAAGTCTCTGAGAAAGAGTGACAGTGATCCAAGTTCTCACGATGACAATCCATTCGCAACCTCTGCATTTCCTCCGAAGAAGAAGCCTTTCAGAGCAGCCTTCAACCTTGTAGAGAAGTCATCTCAGTGTGATCTTTGTAATAGTAATCCTCATCCTTTGTATCATTGTGTTGTTTTTAAGAATGCAGGTGCTGAGGAGCGGTTTGAAATGGCTAAGCGTCTCCGGAAATGTACCAATTGCCTTTCTGCTGAACATCGCACCAAGGACTGTCCCTCCAGCAATAGATGTAGTCGATGTGACTGCAAGCATCACTCTATGCTCCATAAGGATAAGAGCCCAGTACACCAAAGCAAACCCGCTGCCACTGATCCTGTTCCACAGCACGAGTCTCCCCCATTGCAGAATGAACCTAAACCTCAGCAGTCTACCTCTGTCCAAATGGCTCTAGCTACCATGGAGGAAGACGACCTGCCCACTCTGCAAATGACTGCCCAAGTGATTGTGCGAGCAGATAATGGGAATCGAATGAAGATACGTGTCCTGATTGATACTGGAGCTACTTCATCCTTGCTAGCCACAAGAGTTGCCACTCGACTGGGTTTGCCAAAGACAAAGACAACCACTATACTGAAAGGAGCACAAGGATGTCCACTGAAACCAAGTCGTATGAAGACATCCTTTGAGGTGGAGAACAAGTATCAACCGTCCAATCCTATCAGTGTGAAAGCATATCTCGTGGACAAGGTGTCAGATGAGTTACCTATTAGTCCAGTGTTGGGTGCAAACAAGTGGGAATTCATAAAAGGTTTAGACTTAGCTGATCCTTTATTTGACAAGCCAGGGAAAATAGATGCTATTTTTGGCTCTAATGTTCTTAAGAGAATTATTCTTCCTAGTACAGTTGCAGGTGGCGACAAAGAACCTATGGCCTTCCAAACAGTCTTTGGCTGGGCTATCACTGGTGAATGTGAAGGAGCTCAGTCCAACAATTCCATTCACCTTCATGTGACCTGTGAACCTGAGGAAGACTTGGACCAGCTCTTGAAGAAGTTCTGGGAGGTGGAACAAGTGCCAACTTCCTTGGATAGCTCTCTCAATGCTGAAGAAAAGCAAGCAGTGGAGACTTTCCGTGACTCAGTACACCAACAGCCAGATGGCCGATATGAAGTTGCTCTACCCCGCAAGATCCAATCTCACAAGTTAGGCGAATCTCGAGACACAGCATGCCGAAGGTTATACTCTATGGAGAAATCACTAACCAAACGGGGGGACTGGCCAGTTTTCCGAGATGCAGTGCTGGACTATCTTCATCAAGACCATGCAGAGAGAATTACTTCTGAGGTAGTGAGTGTGGGTGAGAAACAGTGTTATTATTTGCCCATGCATGCTGTAACCAAGCAGAGCTCTACCACAACCAAAGTACGCATAGTCTTTGATGCTTCAGCAAAGACAACTAATGGTAAATCTCTCAATAGCATTCTATCTTCAGGGCCTAATGTATACAGCCATATTGTGCAACAAATACTTCGCTTTCGCATACATCGTGTTGCTATGACTGCAGATATATCTCAGATGTTTAGGCAAATCCTAATTGCTGAGAAAGATAGAGATTTACATCGATTTGTTTTCCGTTCCTCACCTGATGAACCTGTAAGTGACTACAGAATGAAACGTTTGACTTTTGGGGTCACTAGCTCACCTTACCTTGCTACCGAAACATTACGACAAGTAGCTAAAGATCATTACTCTGAGTTTCCGACAGCAGCTGAAATAGTAATGACTGACTTTTATGTCGATGATTTGCTTTCTGGTACTGACACAGTAGAATCAGCATTACAACTACGTCCTCAACTTAATAAACTGCTGGAAAAAGGGAGATTTTTGCTTAGGAAGTGGAGATCTAATTCTCAAAAACTTCTTGAGTCTATTCCTGATGAGTTGAAAGAAAAGGAGCCTGTAATGGAGTTTGTGTCCCATGATGACTGTCCCAAAACATTAGGGCTACACTGGAACACACTGAAAGATGACATGTATGTTTCTATTCCAAAGATTGAGTACCATGGTAAACTAACCAAGAGACAACTAGTCTCCAATATAGCTAAGGTCTATGATGTCATGGGGTGGCTTTCACCTGTAATTCTGTTTGCTAAATCATTACTTCAGCAGGTGTGGGAGTCCAGAGTTGATTGGGATGATTCTGTACCTGGCGATATCTTAGCCGATTGGTCGAGATGGGTTTCTGAACTTCCTGTCCTGTCTCATCGATGTATTCCACGTTGTTATGCTGACCCCAGCAAGGAGATCAGCTCCAGACAAATCCATGGCTTTTCTGATGCCTCTGAGAAGGGATTTGGAGCTGTTGTGTACCTTCGAACCTTCTACTTTGACTCAAGTGTCACAGTATCTCTGGTAATCTCTAAAACTAGAGTAGCTCCTATTAAGAGGCTTACTATACCCAAGTTAGAGTTAGCAGGTGCTTTGCTCTTAGCTGAATTAATGGAAACTGTGAGAGTAGCATTGAAACTGGTTATTTCTCAGATATATGCTTGGTCAGATTCTCAAATAGTCTTGGCGTGGTTAGATGGAAATCCCAGAAAACTTCCCACCTATGTAGCCAATAGAGTGTCTCAAATCCTTGATCTTATGCCAGCTTCCACATGGAGATATGTTCCCAGTAGTCAAAACCCAGCAGACTGTGCCTCTAGGGGTGTGTTACCCTCTGCATTACTCGAGCATGACTTATGGTGGGATGGTCCAGCTTGGTTGCTGAATGAACCCTCTACATGGCCTGTCATTCCAAAGACTCATAGTCAACAGGAAACTGCGCCAGAAATACACATCCTAACAGTTCAAGTCGAGAAATTCGATCTTGTATCTCGGTATTCTAGTTTCACTCAATTAAAACGTATCATTGCCTTCATCTATCGCTTCTACAGAGCTTGTCAGAAAAAGAACAGAACGTGGTCAGATCATTCATTATCACCTCTTGAACTTAACCACTCACTCAATGTTATTGTTTATCTATCCCAATGTGTGTTTTTTCCCAGTGAAGTGTTGTGCTTGCAGGCAGAAAAGGAGCTACCTACAGGGAGCAACCTGAGATGTCTCAATCCCTTCTTGGACTCTAACAAGCTCATGCGAGTAGGAGGAAGACTTCGCCATTCACGTCTCGGATACAATCATCGGCATCCTTTCATTCTACATGGCAAGGATCACCTCTCACACCTGATTCTGCGTGAGATACATGAAACACACCTTCATGCTGGTCCACAGCAAATGATTGCAGTAGCAAGTAGAGACTTTCACATTCTGTCCTGCAAAAGAGTGGCCAAGACTATCTATCGTGGATGTGTGACGTGCCAGAAACAAAGGGCCACAACTTATCACCAGCTCATGGGTCAGCTGCCAGCTGCTCGAGTTACTCCTGGACCTCCTTTCATTGACACAGGTGTTGATTATGCTGGGCCAGTTACTTTGAAGCTGGGACATGTCAGGAAGCCGGCGTATGTGAAGGCTTACATTTGTATTTTTGTCAGTTTCACAGTGAAAGCAGTGCATTTGGAGTTAGTGACAGACTTGCAGCTAATGCCTTTATTGCAGCTCTTCGCAGATTTATTGCTAGACGTGGTCAACCTAGAATGATACATTCGGACCACGGGTCAAATTTTGTTCGAGCCAACCGAGACCTTCGTGAGCTGACATATGCCCTCAATAAACGTGACATATCTGATGCCATCGTCAAGTTTTGCTCCAACAATGGAGTGCAGTGGACCTTTATTCCAGAACGTTCTCCAAATTTCGGCAGCCTTTGGGAGTCAACAGTGAAATCTACTAAGAAACATCTCTCAGCTGCTACCAAGGGATATTCACTAACATATGAAGAATATTCCACAGTTCTGGCACAAGTCGAAGCTGTGTTGAACAGCCGTCCTTTGATACCAGCTGATAGTCAAGACTTAACAGGATTGGAACCTCTCACCCCTGGACACTTTTTGATTGGACAACCAATTACGGCCTTGTCTGATAAAGACTTCACAAACACGGAACGCAAGTTGAACAGAAGATGGAACCTTGTACAGTCAATAGCCCAAGAGTTTTGGAAGAGATGGTCTCAAGAATATCTGAACATTATCAACCGCTATCAGAAGTGGGTCAAGCCTCGCAGAAATATCAAGATAGGAGATGTTGTTCTTGTAAAAGACCAGACTGTATTCCAGTGTAAATGGCCACTAGGACGAGTCACTCAAGTCTACCCAGGACAAGATGGCTTTGTTCGAGTAGTAGATGTCCGGACCGACAAGGGAACGTACCGAAGACCAGTTTCGAAACTGTCACTGCTCCTATGTGAAACAGAAGCCACTCCTACAGAGATGCCTTCGGGAGGGAATATGGAGCAGCCCCACCCCTCAACTACAGGCTAGCTCTGTGGACTGATTTAGCTGTAGGTGCTAATGGACCACCTATTCACTAATTAGTGTACCTTCACTGCATTCATACAAACAATTATTCTATTCTAACATTACCTTTCTCATGCCTGCCCTTATCTTATACAATCCCCATTCCATTCCACTCACATATATACTTGTAACACTCTCATTCTATTCAGTTCTTTAACTCCCTCATTTTTTCCTTTACTATTTTGTACTTTCCTTTTCTTATCTGTTATACTTAGCTTGTCCATACTTTTTATAGTTCTTGCTTGCTTTTGTGTATCATTTATTTTGTTTTGTTTTATGTTCTGTAATTGTACTTTGTTCTCTAGTTCTGTATCATTTTGTTTGAATTTGAGACTGAGTACTGATAGGGATCTTGAGCATACTGGGAATAGTGGATAGGCCTTAGTCAGTGTGTTTAAGTCTGGAGATATTTTGTCTTTTTCCCTTAGTTTTAGTTAGTAGTCTTTGCGTGATAGTTTGGCTGAGTTTTTATAGCTTTACCCAATTGTCGTGTGCTACTACAACGGTACACCATCTGGAGTAACTCAATTGAAAATTGGGGATATTTGTTGGTCAGGGAGCAAGACAGTATTAGGGGTGGATAATGCAAAATTGAGTATGTCATATGTATATATGTATGTATGTATGTTGTGTGGTGTAGTGGTTGTGTCCTGGGCTCAGGGTCCTCGGTCCTGAGTTCAAGCCCAACTCAGGCAATTTTTCCATCTGATTTCCATCTGCCTCCCACCAGCCCCACCAGTCCACCCAGCTGTGATTGGGTACCTGGCATTTGCTGGGGTGCAAACAAGGCCTTTTCTCATGAAACAGCAATGGTCCAGGTGGGACTTCGGGAGCCCACACCACTTGCTGTGAGGAAAGGCCTGTTCTCCTGCGAGTTCCTAGCCTGGCTCCAGTAGCTTTGCTTGCACGGATCACAATGCCTGCTTAGTGCATAGGCAAACTGGCTCTGCCAGGTGCGTGACCGCCTAGCGGCAGCAAGAGAATTTGCATTTTTTTTTGCATTTGCATGTATGGATGGTACGTATGCCTCTCAGACGCGCATGTGGGGGCTTTTCTCCTAAAACACGGCTTAGTTTCTTCGGATATTACGACATTAACCAAGTCTTATTTTAAACTTGGGCTCAAAATTATGAGAGAATTCCTGCAAAAACGTTTGTTTTTCAAGTCACAAACAGCTGCTGCGACCAGTTGCTAAGGCATCTTAATTACCACACTTGATTTTCAAAATTTCCCCGTTTTGCGGGGAGACTACGAAGTGCCAAGTGTTGGTTGTCAAGACCCACCAGTAGTCAGAATGCCTTAATATTAATGCTAAGGAAGCTTCCAATACTCTGGGGTAGCTGAGGTAAATACATAATTCCATATTTGCTAGCTAATATTACAAAAATAACTCTGGCCATTCGTTTTTGTATCTGAGAACATGTTGTCAAGAGTGACTAGTTTAAGTCTCGCTCACCATTTGTGCTCAAGCACACCACTAGTTTATTTATGTGTGGACGTACATATGCCATTTTGTACAGATTTGGTGATGCTGCAGTTTTGGATAGTATTGGCAGCCCATCAGTTACTATATCTTTGCGATATATATTTTGTCGCAACCTTTAGGCCCTAACATCTAGTAACATGTATGCACAATACAAACATACATACACACACAGCAAAGATGCATTACGATTATACAGCAACAAACCACTATCATAGTAGTCGACCACATCCTGTTGCTACTCCACTAAACAGAATATTTCTGTCAGTGATACCAGTATCATCTAACTGTATCCTGGATATCTTCCAAAATGATCGATATTAGCTATTTTCTTACCGGAAAAATTATTTTGATCACTTGATTTTGACATCAATCTCGAGATCCGGTAAAGAGTAGAAAAATTAATAGACATGCCGATTAGTATAGCTACTCCGAGATAGATTAATTGAAGCATACTGACACTGACAGAACAAATTTTCTGACGTGACAGCATGAGGACTATCACCTGATGCATATGAGACAAACCACAGGAATGTTAAAACACCAGTTTTTCCTCATACCATTTCAGTTGTTGTATTTTCTGCCTTGTTTAAAAGAGTTAACCCTCCAGGTGATTGGACAGCCCCAGCAACTCTGGTGGCAGCCTACTCTCAAGTATTCAGTTAACCCTGAATAGCTTCGATCCTGTGGCCTTCAGTTAACCCTGACTGACCCGTACCCTCACAATTACCATCAATTTCATCTGCTAGCCACTTGTCAAGTGGACAATTGTCAATACAGAATTAAAATATATTTGGTCGCCATCAGGACCGCTTGTATAACGTATGTCTCTTTCACAGGCTTTTTTAAACAATATAGAATTACAAATATTATTATGAGAGATTACATCTAATGAGTAAGAGAAGGCTGAGATAGAAAATGTTAAGTGATAAATTAGAAGAGTAAAATTCAACGAATAATAAGAATCTTTGAAAAAAGAGAATTTTTGTTGGTCTGTTGAGAATGAGACTGTAGCATAGCAGTACCCCTTAATATTATGAATACAGAAGTCCAGTGTTTGTTTATCGGCTGGTTGTCGTAGCTCAGTGGCAGAGCGCTTGTGCGTTATACAAGTGATTCTGGGTTCGATTCCTGGTGGCAACCAATAATTATTGTTAATTCTGTATTGTTTAAAGAAGCCTGTGAAAGAGAGAGAATACATCTAATGAGTAAAAGAAGGCTGAGAAAGAAATTGTGAATGCAACAATGTTTAATGATAAAAATGTTCTTGACATATTACTACTGGTCTAAATGTCTAGTTTTGAGATGAAAATACAACTTTGGAGAAGGTGGCAGTAATTATACATCCAAGCTAACATTGACGTCAACAAGTCCCCCAATCCAAAACTGTGAAAGTATAATAATTAAACCATGATATAATATGTAATAAACATACTTTATGCAAAAAAAAAGTTCAAAATCAACCAACTCAGTGGTTTATATCTAGATGAAGCATTAAAATAGTAACTGAGATTACAATGAGACTATTAATATGAGTGCTCATATGATAATATTGTGCATTCTCACATGCATTTACAAATGCAGTAATGAGTATACAAAATTGCTGTGGTCTACATTATAGAATCATTATTAATTATTAGTAATGTCTGATATTATTTTTCAAATTTGATTGACTTACAATCTTCATTTAAGGTGTTGATATTGATAGGATAACCTTCATGTGTGAATAACTCTATCACGTGATCTTCCTGAATTCTTTCTTTTGAGCAAATGCTAGCAATAACATCTTTGATTGTGTCTCTATTCAACAATATGCTGCTCTGTCTCTTTAATATAGTGAAAAAGAGAGAATACATCCATTGTTATTTTATTGCAGACTGTAATTCAAACCAATCGATCGGGACAGTAAATACATTGTCAATTATTAATATACACATTATATGCAGGTAGCCTTGGGAAATGGGGTTTTCAGGATTCCTCTCTTCTTTATGTGTTTGAAAGACTGAAACAACAAAATATACTTTGGGGCATTGAACTACCTGATTGCAAAAAATTGGACAAGACTGCAGGTAATTTAATTATGTGTTGAAAGGGTATGTTGCTGTAAAATTGCTTTGTTTATTATAAATTTCCAAATTTCACTTTCATACTCTGTTAACAAATTCTTAATAATATCATTTCAATATGTGTATGCAAATTAATACCATAATTTGTTTCAAAAATATTTGTTCGTCATCATTGCATCATCAATAATCCTTTAAAGTAATGATATCCATATCAGAGTGAATAATGACAAATGAGTGTTCATAGTACTGCTTCATGTTATAGTAGCTTTAAAAAAAAACGTTTAGAATGATTTATAAGAAATTGAGTAAAGTTCTTTATTAAACCATCGAACATAAGTAAGTAAATTTTGAATTTTATGTTGTTAAATTGAACATACTTATTACCACAAGAAGAATGGCAGTTTTATACTACTTTTAATTATAGGTACGCATTCATGTCATCACTTTATAATTGTGTAATGTTTTGCACAATAAAACTACATTTAAGATTTGCTAGCATTATTTTATGAAAATTAGTTTAGAACCATGGATGCTATTATATGAATGTGCCTGCTCTATATTATATCTATTATGAATCTTCAAGTATTATTAGGCCATGTAGTATCCTTATGTGTACAGTTTACAAAAATAAACACATTGTGCAATATTATATAATCTTTGTCTTTTAATTCTAGGTACACATACAGTTGCCATTCGTAGTGTTCTTTATGGTACATTTTCTGTTGTGGCTGATCCTACTGAAGACACTGGAGAGAGTATTAAGAAAAAAATATTTGGGTTAAAATGGATTCACCCGGCATATTTCAGTCTTCATACTCAGTAAGTTAAATTACTTGCATGTTTATAATTTATTACTTGACCAAATGTGAAATATTGAAATATTTAAGACTGATAACCAGTTAAATGAATAATTGCTTAATTACAGTGCTTAAAAACATAATGGAATTGAGTCAGTACCTAATAATTAAATAATTGAACAAAAATTCAAGATATCAAACGTAGAAATATTGTTCAGTACAATGATGAAATTCAGTATCAAGTTGATTTCAAATGCTTTATACCTTGTTTAAAGGTTTCATCAGCTTCTTAAAATACAGTTAGTTGCAAATTAAGAGAAGGTTTCCTAGCTTTGGTTGTCCTCTTTGTACTCACATGATTGAGTAAATTTTGTATGTACTTGTATTATGAGTGTACTGCGCATTGAGATCCAAATAAGGATTTAAACTTGATTAAATACTCTTGTAATCATATCATGTCATCAAGAAAACTGAAGGTAAGTAAATTTAAGTGAGCTGATCATACCAGCAATTTGAAGCTGGGATTGAATCTGGTAATATTAAAAAAAATTTGTAGTTTTTTCTCTATAAAATGAAATTAGTTTTATTACAAATGCATTTTGGCATGAACATCACAAATTTTCATACTTCTTCAATATCGATCATAATCATTAATGTAATTAGGTCCACCAACTGCAATTTTACTTAAAAATATTAATCAGCATCAAATACTGTAATTCAATAATTTTATGGTAAAATTGTTTGATTGGTGTCAAAATATTTACAATATTCATGGCTTATTATTAACTAGAAAATGCTCGTGTAGCATTGGTGGTTGGGCGAGCGAGCGAAGTTCTGGAATGCGCGCCCTAGCCCTAGCCCTAGCCCTAGCCCTAGCCCCAGCCCTAGCCCCCTAGCCCTAACCCCCCTAGCCCTAGCCCTAGCCCTAACCCCCCTAGCCCTAGCCCCTAGCCCCCCTAGCCCTAGCCCTAGCCCCCCCCTAGAAAATGCTCGTGTAGCATTGGTTGGGCGAGCGAGCGAAGTTCTGGAATGCACGCGCGCGTTTAAACGATGACGTACCGTATTCAAAACGACGACGTGACGTATTCAGGATTTCCATAGACTACATCTTAGAGTTGCTCGCTCGCTTCGCTCGCTCGCCAATAAGTTTAGAGCATAGCTGGTGTAGTTTTTGTATTGTGACAGACGGACTTTAAATTTCTTAGGTCCTTCAGAAAGGGATTTATATGTAGAGTCCCTCTAATTGTGTTGTTAGGAACTGTTGCTAGGTTCTAAATTATTTAGGAGCTGTGCAGCAGTCGTTAACTACTGACCTTAGAGTCCCTCAGGCCAAAAGTGTAGTTCCCTCGCTGCGCTCGGGACACTACGATCAAGGGCCTTCAGGGACCCAAATACAGTAGTTTCCTCTGCTGACTAACTCAAACACCACAGGCTCCTTTTATAGTTGCCTGTGTGCCTGAGGATGACATGGCAAAAATAATAAATAAATTAGCTATGTGTGGGAAAATACATTAATGTGTGTGAAGGTTAATTAGTGTTAAGTATTTAAGTGTTCTGTTCTTTCAGAACTTGTCCTTTGCTGCAGCTGCCCTTGTGGTGCTGCAGCATCTTGATTTGTGGGATGTCACACCACAAGCGCCTAACTATTATAATAATATATTCTCGTGCTAGTACATTTCAAATTATCTAATTCCTCTACTGAAAATAAATGTAGCTATTATAAAAGTGAAGCAATTTTTTCTAACTATAAAGAATATCAGAAAAAATAGCATCATGTTGTCATTATTTTGTTGTAATCTTTATTGTTTATTAAAAAGTCAAAAATGAAATTTAATTAAAAATTACACAATTTAGTCCAGAGTTAATACTGTTTCGCTGTGAATGAGAAAGTCTATTGGCTGTGTTGCACTCAAAATTGAATATTTTTTCTTGAGGTTGCCAATGACCATTTGTACATGAATACAAACATTTGCAATACTCCTAGTTTGTTTCCTCAGGTGCCTTTGGTAGCACCCTCACACACTCAGGATACCACAGCCCTGGTAGAGCCTAAGTATAGTAGTGTCCCTGGTGGAAGTGCCTAACTATTTTTTTATGACCATTTACAGGAAAATCTAGCACAAGGCGGCCCCCATCAACATTTTTGTTAAAGAAATGAAATAAAAAAATACTATGGCACACATTTTAAAGTTTAGGAATTAGTTGTTATTTCTACTGACATGGTAAAAACTGCCTTAGTTTCAGGTTGAAGAGCAAATTGAGATTTAAATAAATTGAGGGAGTAAAATGCTGTTCAGTAATCAGTAATGAGCATAAATACAATAAAATGAATGAATGCATGCATTAATGAATGAATGAATGAATGAATGAAGATTGAGTGAATGAAAGAATGAATTAGTGAATAAATGAATGAATGAATGAATGAATGAACAAACAAATGAATGAACAAATGAATGAACAAACAAACAAATGAACAAATGAATGAACAAACAAACGAATGAACAAATGAATTAACAAACAAACGAACAAACAAACAAACGAACAAACAAACAAACGAACAAACAAAAAACGAACAAACAAACTAACAAAAAACATACTAATGATAATAATAATAATAATAATAATAATAATAACAATAACAAACATAATAATAATAATTATAATAATAACAATAATAACAACAACAACAACAATAACAACAACAATAATAATAATAATAACAATAACAATAATAATAATAATAATAATAATAATAATAGTAATAATAACAATAATAATAATAATAATAATCACATAATGGGCATATTGAGCTCTCTAGTTTTATCATTTTAGCTTTAGCTATTCCCAATGTATACGATTTCCTTTCATGGAATATTTTTATCAACACTCAAGCACATTGCTTTGAGCCCTATTTTCCTAAAGACTGTCACATATAATCTTAACTGCAAAGTAATCTGCCTTGAGGGAAGACATTTATTAGGCAACCAATAGGTTGTTAACGTTTAAAAACTTTAATAACACTACCATTACAGTACCTGCTTCTGATTTTTTGTAAATTTTTACAACTCATGTCCAGTTTAGAGTTTTTAAATTCCATAAACATTGAGTACAATTAATTTCAGTGTGAGGAGGATTAGCAAAACAATTTTCCAGCAGGTGACGCAAATATCTCCTAAGGTATTAAAAAAAACGCTGGTGTATAATATAGCTAATTGGCTTTAAATGTGCAATGGTGGATTAATGGCATGTGCACTTTAGAATTCCATCAGCAAATGACCTTGATGAACACATGGAATCAATGCTTCAATGGGCTGATGAAATCAATACTAAAGCCAAGGAGAATATATAGAAGGCTCAAGCAAAACAAAAGAAAAGGTATGATGCTAAGCATAAGAAGCCAGACTTTAATGTTGGAGATAAGGTCTACAATAGCTGCAAGCAGACAAGACAAGGAGGAAAGTTGGAGTTTAATTGGGATGGCCCATATGAAATTGCTGAACAAACAACCAGAGGGACATAATTAAAAAGCAACTCTTGGAAAATTCTCAAGCAGGGAATTAGCAGTATAAATTTGAAAATTTGCAAGTACACAGATATGGCTAGTTAATTGTTAGTATGTAAATAATGTAAAAACAATTCATGCTACTTGTGTCAATTAAGTATCAGTGTTTATCCCTTTCATTCTAGTTTTAATGCGCATAAGGCAAGTACACTTTTACCCGTCCTGTTATCAATATCTGAAATATCTTTCCTCATTTCCTTATTCTACATTTATAAGCTTTCCTTCCATGTTTGTATTAAATACTCATTACTCATAGCAAGGTAAAAATATATAAGATTTTATTAGCTGGACTGATAAGTATTGATTTAAAATTATTAATAAAACACTACAACATTTAACTCTAAATGTGTACCATGCACTGACTCATACATAATTGTATGAAAATTGATGTCTTTTGTGATAGAAGACAGCGGAAGAAGACATAATGACAATTGAAGAAATGGGTACCATTACAGAAGACAATGTATGTGTAGATTTACAGTATACATAAATACACAAATTTCTCACTTATTTGAATAATTTTGGTGTGCCAGTACTATAAATAAGATCAGTTGCAGTGATTATTATTAATAAATTGGAGTAATACATATAATAATTAACATTTACTCATATCAAAGTAACCAATTAGAAAGTTAATTTTCTCATTTTATTAATTCTATAAAATTTTTTCATTTAACATGTGCTTTATGCATGATTAGGTTGAAATGGGCAAAGTTAAATTTCGATTGATGAATATTAAAACAATTTTTTATTACAACAACTGTGAATATTAGTGCTTGTCCGCTTTAAATACCAGTTCTAATTACTAATCTCTAATTAAGAATACATCATCAATGCTTGTAGCAAATACAGTGCTTCCAGCTTAAAGAGTGGAAACTTGGGAGATTTGGTCATTGCTACTTAGTCCACTATAATTTATAAAGTTTATAAAATAAATACTTTAAACTTGGAAGACTTATACATGAATATCACATCAACCTTCCCACAAAATGATTTTGTGGTTAAGTGGTTATTATTGTGGTGAGAGGTACTTGAAGTTCAAGTTCAGAAATAGTGAATTTAAAAGTGTTTAAGCCAGTAAATAAGCAAATATTAATATGAATCTTTCTAAGTTTGCGAACTGGTGATATATTGGCTAAAGTTTCAGTGCACCAATTTTATTGTATTAATAAGCATCTATTTAGTGAAAATTTGCCAATATATAAAAAAATGTGTTTAAGCCAGAAAAAGAGTAAATATTGATATGAAGGTCTAAAATTTTGGTATGACATAGTCATATATGTCAATATTATTATATAAAATTTTCATAATTTGATCTCAAATTTTGAGCCAATTAGCAGCTTTTTTGTCAAAAATTTACTTTTGTATGTTACGGGTCGTCAATTTGTGACGTTTACCAATATTTTAGGAGTGCTGTATACGTAAACGTGACGTCAAACAATGCGCATGCACAAAACGGTCAGCCCGTGGGGTAACTCGCGGTCCTGTTTGGCGCCGCTTTACCGCCAGGCTAAATATGGCTTCTATCGAGTTGGCAACTTTTTTTTCTCAGGCGAGAGGGATTCTTTTCTATGATTGTGCTAGTCGCGTGGGGTTGGTCTTCACATGCATTTTAGAGGCGGGGAATCTCTACGACCCCAACTGCGTTGCTCTGATGGTGACTGCCGCAACCCGAATGCTTGGTCATCTAGCTCGGGAAGCGGCACAAATGTTGGCTCCTCTCCTCAGGGCTGGATTCCAGGCAAACGGGTAAGTAAATGTGCTGCATTCTGTTGTGACACAGCTACAAAATGCCTTCCACTCAAGGTTTTTATACCTATTGTACAACAACACTATAACGTACAAATTCAATCATGTCCAAACATTTTTTTTTTTGACAGGCAAGTTATCTCCGCACCCTTCACCCGATTGGGCTACTCTGGATCCTATGGAAATAGAGTGTGCTCAATCAGGGTGACTATCTGTGGCTACCAGAGTAGGGTAGGAGAGGTAATGAGTGCTCTGTGTTGTACTAACTTGACATACAGTTGTGCAACATTACCAGACAATCACGCTGACGTTAACTCAAGCACCAAAGACATAGAAGAAAACAGAGAACTTGTTGATACGTACTGTAACGAAGACCACAGTCACACAGACATTAATAGTGAACATACTAACAGTGACAATAATAACTCCCAATACTCTAGCCCCTTTCAACAAGCTTGCCCCTACACAATTTCAGACTTCGACAGTGACTCTCATCATACATTTGACGAAGCTGAACATGACTCTGACAGAACAATGCCTATAACTTCAACGCCAGACAATTCCCAAACAGAAGATTTTAATATGACACCACCATTAGATAAATACATAGACGACTGTGAGCAAAATGAAATCCCACGTGACTTACAATATACAGTTGACGGTACTGAGACACAACCATCAAGATTTACAGACTGTAACTTAGCTGATTTAAACATGACTCCACCATTACAACAGCAACAATCACCAGACACCAGACACAAAACTCAAACAATACATCGACAAAAACGTCACATGCTGATACGTAAACGAAACAAAAGGCACATGCGAGTACTACGACGAAAGAAAAAAGTGTGTACGGCAACATAACTAATACAGCTAGACTACCTGACATAACGAGTGCAACATAGAGCCAGTCCTCTCCATACGTGAGCTACAAAGTACATTTACCATCACAACCTCAAGTTGTAGAAGATTACCAGTCTCCCACTAATCACATGCTGATGATCATATGCAACAGAGGTTAGTACCCTAGCTAACAACTCGAAAAGTGAAATCTTTTGGTTGGTGGTGGCTCTGAAAAGAGCTGGTTGAAAGAAATTTAAATAAAAGAATACTATTGTGCTGCATGCCCTACGTTACTCCTTTCACTCTCCTGTGTGATTTGTAATTTTTAATCACTTCATCCACGCTGTCACAGGTATGACCTTCGTCATAGGCTTGTTCGTAATCTCTACACTTCGCAAAGAAACGTCCAATACTCTCACAGGTTACAAGGGAGAATGACTCGGGTACAATCTTCCTTAGCCTGGTGATGGTCCCGTTGGCATAACTTCTGGTATGCTTCTTGCACTGACACCACACATGCTCGATAGGGTTCAGCTCACAATGGAACTTGGGGAGAAAGATACATAAATGCCCTCGACTGTGAACTTCCTTTTCAAGGATGGTGGTGCGATCTTGGAAATCCTGCCAAAATAAAAACAAAGGTAAGAGCATTTTAAAAACAATAATGCACATTTTAAAATTATTAATTACATTTTCTAATTGAGCTATTGAAATCACATGCTTTCAAGTAAAATTATGAATTGCAATTTTTGTATTCATGTGTGTTTTACTTGCCTTAAACTTCAGAAGTTCTTCCTTCATTTTGGAAGCATTCATGCCCTTGATGTCAATCCCTCTCTCATCCAACACGGTCTTCATCCCCTTCTGCAGTCCATCTTCAGTCACCATCTTCTGCACCTGTCCACTCCACATTGTGTCCTGCATGAATGGCTGCTTCCCTCCATCCCGCACATTCATTCGGTCAGCGTTGAGAGCATTTTCAGGTCTCTTTGTATGAGATGGTGCGTTGTCAAACACAAAAAGACCTTGGCAGGAGGGATACTTACTCTCAAACAAGGAAATTGCCTTGTGAGTCTGCAGAATAGATACCATTACATACTTATCTGTAAGTACCTTAAATATAAATACTATTCATTATGATTAATACTATTATTGTTATTATTATTACTATTACTCTTATTATTTCTATTATTATTACCATTATTATGATTAATACTATTGCTATTACTATTATTATTAATAATACTATTACTATTACTCTTATTATTTCTATTATTATTACCATTATTATTAATACTATTACTATTACTATTATTATTATTAATACTATTACTATTACTATTATTATTTCTATTATTATTACCATTATTTTTATTATTACTATTACTATTACTATATTATTATTATTATTATTATCATTATAACTATTAATACTATTATCTTAATTTCAGCATTTTTTTCAGACCTGTGAAATCAAGTGATCATTAGTGAAGTAGCCATCTGTCTTGTGTTCCAGAAAAATGGTACACCTCTCATTGTTACTCTCCAGCATGCCACCAACTTCTTCCACGAAATCAGAGACCATGATAGCCTGCCCAAGGGACTTCTGTTTGAGCACTTGCTTGGTTCCATCTGTCCAGTGAGATGACTGATCCGCATTGGCATAAAAAGTGGATTCATCATGGAAGACTCTGATTACTGGTCTAATGGCTGGGTCAGGAGACGGAGAGTTATATGTCCACATCCTACTTTCCAGAGATTTCAGCCTGTTAAGATAGAGCTTCCTGTCAGCAACAACATCCGACCGTTCGTGCCCATCAAAGTATATGCCCTTGGAATGGTGCTGATATGAGAACCCAAGTTCATGCAGCCAAATAGAGACAGTTGACTTGCACACATCTACTTGGTGGTGATCTTTGAGCCAGCCTACAATATCATTCAAAGTGAGATTAGGACGTCCCCTCATGTTTGCTGTGTCACACACAAACTTCCGAACTTCAGCCATGAAATTTTCATCAAAGGTCAAAGATGCCCACTTTGGATGTTTTCCTCTTCCTGACTCCAACTCATGCTGTATCCGCTCATCTGTTGCTTCATCAATAGAAGATATCAGGGAAAAGAAGTCAACATAGATATCCGCTGCCCACCTATGGATCACTTTCCAACAGAATCCAGTGGCTTTTGAGGCCAACTTGCACGACTCTGTGATGCCCATCTCTGCGGTCATACCAGCACCAACTATTTGAAGAGCTATAGCTTTCTGTATAGCCAAAGTTGTGTTTCTTTCCACAAAAGATTGTAAACTGTGCAATCCTTGTGAAATCACGTGTGGACTCTCTTTCACTAATAGCTTCAAATAGTTATTTCTGGGTGAGGGGGACGGGCAAGGCTGTTTGGGTCTAAAATTATATGAGGAGGAGGGGGAGGAGGATAGTGAGTGTGAGGAGGATAAAGAATAAGAGGAAGATGGGGAGGAGGATAAAGAATGAGAGGAAGACGGGGGGGAGGATAAAGAAGAATGAGAAGACATGGAGGAGGATATAGAATGAGAGGAAGATAGAGAGTGTGAGGTGGATATAGTTGGTGAAATAGATGGAGAATGTGAGGATGCACTTAAAGAGCTAGAAAGTGGAGGTGAAAGAGATACATGTCTTCCTCTGGGAGCCTTTGGTTTCATGCAGTCTTTCATTTTTTTAGCTGCTGTAGAAGAGGAGGCTCTCTTAGACTCTACAGGAATGTTAGAGGATATCTCCAGAACTTCCACCTGATTTCGTCGTCGCTTGCTCGCGCGACTAACCGTAGGTAACGCTGCTTTGGAAGCCATACTATAATCGAGTTAGCCCGCCAAGTGAAAATGGAAAGTCCGATTATGCTAGGGTAATTCCCTTCAGGTCGCGCAAGCGCGAAGTTGGACCCAGTCTTACGCCGTGTGACGAATTACCGCGTAAGTTCCGACGTCAAAGAAAATGGCGAAAAATGTATTGTAGTCTACGAGAGAGGCGCGTTTTCTCACCTTCCCATGGTTGAATAACTGTTTAAAGATATCAGGAATCTTTTAAATCAGATGGAAAATGGTATGCCTAAATTATAAAGAGCTATGTATTGGTCAATCTCATGGAATCAAAGTTTCCACTCTTTAAGCTGGAAGCACTGTAAGTGTATCACATGGCAGGAATTAACTGAAAATGTAATGTCCATTGATGCAAGCTCAGAAAACACTACATATGAAAAGGTAATCAGATTGTAATGTACCTGGTTGAAATTATTATGCATAACTGCTATGGTGTTGCAGCACTTTAAATTACTAAAATAATGCAGCCTGAAGCTCAGCCTCCAGCTGGTCAGCAGTGTATATGCCAAACTCGCTGTGCCACAAAGAAATGTTCATGCAAACGGCAGGGTGACATGTGTGGACCACAATGTCATCCTGGTCGAGCATGCATTAATACAGGATCTCAAAAGCTAGCTGCAATGCATTCTACTGCAGTGATTGAGGTAGCCGAAACGAATGCAGTACACACACACACACACACACATACTTTTTTGTTAACTCTTCATGTGGCGTAGCTGAGGGGGGCCTGGAGGGTCTTGGCCCTCCCATCAAAAATATTTTATCAATTAGTCATAAATTCAATTTAAACTTGGTTCATACATTTATAGGTCACAAAACTAGGACCCTCCAGCAGTTTCTCTCCAGCTACGCCACTGATGAAAGGTGAGAGTTCCAGGGTCATATTGTCCAATGGCTTGACAATAGCCATGCACAATCACCTGGACTCACACAAAGTTGATATACACATAATAATAATAATAATAATAATAATAATAACAATAATAATAATATGGGGGAGGAGGTGGGGGGTTTGGAGGTGAGTGGGAATAAAGTATTGAGAATAGAAGGAAGGAAAAGAGAGAGGGTAAAGAGGGGAATAGATAATACTTTGAAAGAATAATTGATTCTTTGGCTATATTTACACGCACGCATGCATGCACACACACACGCACTCAGCATGCATGCACACATGCGCAAACACACACCCATACACACATGTAGTGCAGTAATGGTAACTGGTGCAAGTACAGAATTTCTTAATTCAATAGGTGGCATTTCTAATTCATAGATACCTTTTTTTCAGTTTTCATAGCACATATTTGAAATCTGATAACTTGATCAAGATAACATATCATCCTGCATCATTAGCTAAATTAACAAGCTGACAATTCTAGATGGTAAATCAAACTAAAAGATAACTATTTATTAAGCATTGCTTTTAAGTCTGATGAATTTTAAATTAAAAACCTGATTTTTGACTAATATGAATACACCCTAAAAATCATATTTATATGAATGCATACCTTTATTCCAGGTTTATCTGTCTAGTATTCAAACAAAAAGATAAGACGATATAATATTAGTTCTCTGTACATAAGTGGTAACTTCTAAAGGAATAGTAATAGCAGAAAATGAAGATGGCAACATCAACAATAAAAACAGTCGTTTAAGATCTAAATTGCTTAGATTACCTATAATTAAATCTCTAACACGTCAACATTATACTAGATAGTTAAAAAAATAATAGTAAAACATCTACACATTTTATTTCCACTAAACTACTCTTTGTAACAGCCCCAATATTTCCGTGAGTGTTTACAAGTTATTGAGTGTATTGGTTCCTGTGGCTATACAGTCCTCATGCTAGTTATGCCTGTGATGCTTGTTATTTTGTTGTTGTTTTCTGCACAATCCAACTATAGTGTATGGAGGAAGTGTATGTATTCATTGTTCTATTTAATGTTCTAGAACTTGCAGTTGAAGCACAGTCAGATGTCATCCCTTTGCACTGTTAGTCTTATAAATAAATGCAGCAGTAATCAATTTTGAATGGAGCACGAGATGTGTATCTGTGGAGTGTCAGGGAAGTGGGTGGGTGGAGTATTAGAAACATGTGTGTGGTTGGAGTGTGAGGTACATGTGTGTGTGGGTGGAGTGTGAGGTACATGTGTGTGTGGGTGGAGTGTGAGGGTTATAGTAGTAGTCCTGTCTGTCTGTCAGTCATGCTCTGATTTTGGAGATTACTCACAATTAACTACAGATTTAGGTATGAACAAACTCAGATTTAGGATCTTTCATTGTGGTACCAAGGTACCAGCTTTTGTGGGTAACGCCCCCTAGCGTCACGTCATAATCATGTGAGCAAATAATTTTCTTGCATCCCACTGTGTAGTTTGCTTTATGCTCAGGGAAGTTAATGGAGTTGAAAGAAGTGAAGCTTTGCATTGAAAATGTATACCAGTGAGTGTTTCTGGCCTGTTTAGCTTCTCTCTTGTGAAGACAGCGTTTCCATGTACCATTTTCATTGCTCGAGCTATATTGATGCCTGATTAACATAGCTAATAGATAATAATTTTTTTTAGTCTGAGATTATATTGTAATAACTTGGTAGCCCTCAGGGTTCACACTTTTGGTGCTTCATTTAGCTATGAATTGCTGTGCATTATTATAAAGCATTGAGTAAACTTGAAAATATTGCTGCAAAGTATTGTAATTATTGTTGTACATATTTATGATAGAATTTTGCTATGCTCATGTGTACAATTAGGTAAGGGATCATTACATCTGCAAATGAGATGATACCCCATTATACAGATGTCACCAATACCAAATACAACACGTGATAGTTCAGCATGTTATAAAATACATGTGTATGGGTATGTAGAGTGTGAGATACTGTATGAGTGGGAGAGTGTAAACGTATATGTGAGAAGTATGTAGTGTGTGTTTAGAGAGTGTGAACTGTTTAACCCTTTCGTTCCGGATCCCGCTTAGAAACAGGAAACGACCGGTTGGCTTTTCCGAATTTAAAAAAATAGCTACTTTATATCTAGAACCTTCAGATTGCATACACAGGTGCCCAATGCATTGGAGAAGCATCTAAAATAGCTTTAAGCCAGGACTGCTTCGATAGTACCTCATAGCAGTTGTGTTTATTTCTTCCTCAGCAAAAAACAACAACATCGGTTCTCCGTCGAATTAAAAAAAAAGTTCCTTCTTCAAAGCAGCTTCATTTATGGATCCAGTAATCTCGGTGGACCAGACCCCGTCAACTCTGATACTGATAATGGGAGTCAAGAAGATGATCGAGGTAAGCTTGTCTTTCTCTTGTCTTTCTCTTGAAAACTAGCAAGCTTCTGTTGTGGAAAGGACTTATTTATAGCTATATTGAGATAGAGAAAGCTGTTTAGCTATAATATATATATTTCATTGAGTTTTGAGATTTGAAAGTGGTTTGTGGTATTTTGAACAATTTCAAATTTTTCAGATGTGAATGCAGTCACCGACCCCGATTGTGAAGAGGACACAGATGAGGCGACAGTAGCAGAGTCTTCCAGTGATGAAGGAGAAGATGCCGGACCTGGCGAAGTACACTCGGAGTCCCACCCCCCAAACAAAAATCCTGTATGAAACCGCATACTATACATCATAAAGTTGCAATTATATAAGATCATGAATAATTTGTTGTTTGTATTACAAATATCTTTGTTGTTTGTGTTTTTGTGTATATGAAATTGTTTTGTTTGACGGGGTCTGGTCCACCAACCCTGATACTGGGCCTCCTATAGCCCTAGATGTCGTCTCCCTCCTGAGTCGCTAGAGTCAGTATCAAGCAAGTCTAAAACTTCCACAGCACTGTAACTGGTGGACGCCATCTTTCCAAACTGACTTCGAAAAAAAAATTTTTTTTGCATAGTTACCTGGATTACACGACACGCTCACTTTTTTTCCTATGATGTAATAAGAATTACCTAAGACTGTACGTAATGGGGAGGCCCCCAGTTGAACTGGCGATTTTATAAAAAAAAGGAGAAGACAGTAAGTCAAACCGCAAAGTCTTGGTCGGCGAAGAAGCAGTTGTTTCAATGTGTTATGGTAGGCTACTGGGCTCAAGCAATTTTTCGCTGCTTCTACAAAGCTCTGGAGATGACTGGATTCATAAATGAAGCTGCTGTGAAGAAGGTAACTTTTTAAAATTCGACGGAGAACCGATGTTTTTTTTTTGCCGAGGAAGAAATAAACGCAACTGCTGTGTGGTACTGTCGAAGCAGTCCTAGCTGAAAGCTATTTTAGATGCTTCTCCAATGCATTGGGCACCTGTGTATGCAATCTGAAGGTTCTAGCTATAAAGTAACTATTTTTAAAAATTCGGAGAAGCCAACCAGTCTTCACCCGCTTCAAAGCGGGATTGGGAACGAAGGGTTAATAAACCAAATGGTACATAAGAAAGGGGAATACAAGAAATTGAAGTTAAGAAGGAAAACAATGACAAAATGATCTAGTTTTAGTTAATAGCTCTCTCTCATTTGAGGTGATATTAATGTTTATCTATTGGGGGGAGAGGTGGTGTGGGGGGTTAGAGTACAATACAACTTATGGGTGATTTATTAAATTTGTATTCAAGTAGAGAGCATGGCAGATGTCTTGTAATATTGTCAAGATGTACACGATGGTAGGTTGAGGTTCTTTTGTGTTTCATAATGTCGCAGAGGTTTTCATTGGCTGCTAGGTTTGTGATCCACATCAGTTGGTACTTGAACCATGTTCATTGCTAGACTTTTTATGTGTGCCAAGGGAAAGGTTTTTTTAAAAAGAAAACAGATAGAATTAGTCACCTTTATTCCTGACATGTAATCTGGTACAGTTAAGTAGGTCACTCACAAGTACTATCTCATCCACAAATGGTGAGCTTGAGCATGGGACCATCAGAATCTATGAATATTTAGATTTAGAAGCATCATATTATGATGTTAAAGTATAACTAGTGATGTGCTTCAGCACAAATGATGAGTGAGCTAGTCTGACTGAAATTTAAATTTGAATGCTACCTGCTAATAATATTTGTTAGTTAAAAATATTTTGTTTAGTTCATTGCTGTTAGCAACACACAACACTTTTACACATACTTGTTCACTGGATATACCAGCACAAGACTTGCGTTGTAATCTCTTCGTGACTTGACTCTTGGACAATGGATTTTCAAGGGGTACGCGATAAGGAAGATATGGGTAAGGATGAAAAAACCAACGGTTTTCGTTTAAGCTAGTCGCCTTTACAAAGTATGCTACGTTCAAAATGCTCTATTTTACCAGAGCTCTAGTAGATAAAAGTTGCATTCTCTTAGTGTATTGACTATTGGAAAACGGATTTTAAGAAATAATCAGAGTTACATAAGGCGTATAGCTAGGACAAACAGCGCACTGACGAAGTTAACTTACCACCACTGCTAAAAAAAAATGAACTCAGCTAACTCTGGAAGATCTAACTGTGTTCTGTCTCCGTAGCTCTTTGCCATTTTCCTAGCATTATTTCAAAGTCATTTCTCCCGAATTTCTTGCACCCGCACTAATGTTTACATTTTTGAGTAGCCTCCGGGGGTGGACACGCATTGACCTCTTTGAACTTTGCCATATATATATACCAAAATCTCAATTGAGACTTGTCAGTGAGAGTCTCGCTTCGCTCGCCCAATTAGAGTGTGATGTACTTGAGCATGCATCTCATGTAGCACTCATACAAATGTCTCACACTCTACGCTCATGTACACCTCTCACACTTCATCTATAATATGTATTGGGGAGGGAAAGACATATGGCATACTTTCTACTTAAAGTAGAATTATTCAGTGTCATTAACTGTTTGATTATTACTTAATGTTCTAGCAACATTTACTCACAGTATATTTTGAAGTATTCAAATTAATTTCAGTAATAATTATTGCCACTTTATCATTATGCTGCAGGGTATGCTTTTCGCTGTTTCTATGTAGAAGTAATGGAGGTTGGCTACAACGATCAGCAACGACAATGAGTACAAGACTTTTGGACATATTATTTGTTTTGATATCAAACTATCATCCAATATTTTGTGTAGCTTTTTCCTTGCTGTAATATATTTTTTTATTACTAACCAGAATTTTGTGTATTGTTGCGCAGCGTTGTCTGGTACGGTATGGTATAGTATGCTAATTGTACAGTGAGCAGCGTTGTCTGGTACGGTATGGTATAGTATACTAATTGTACAGTGAGCAGCGTTGTCTGGTACGGTATGGTATAGTATGCTAATTGTACAGTGAGCAGCGTTGTCTGGTACGGTATGGTATAGTATGCTAATTGTACAGTGAGCAGCGTTGTCTGGTACAGTATGGTATAGTATGCTAATTGTACAGTGAAGTAATACCTACAAGTACACCAGTGCTGCTATGTATGTTTTTCTACTGAGTGAGCTAGAGTTTACTAGTGGTGGACAGGCATGGTAAAACATGAGTGACACTTGAAGTGTACTGGGTGTTTTACCTCATGTGTACTGGAATACTTGTAGTTTACCTCATGTTTTACTGGACAGTGCAGAGGTAGTAAAACATGTGTAAAACATTCGTGCACAAGTGTTCCGGTTTAGAGTTTACTGCATGTTTTACTAGGATTTACTATTCAGTACAACATAGGTAAAACTGAAGTGAATCATTAGTTTACTATGTTTTACTGATGAGTAAAACGTGGTTGGCAAAGCAGTGATACATTGTTTATTATTATTATTATAGCATTATAACTTCAATTGGAGTTTTATGATTATTTCAGAAAATTATGGCAATCAATTATAACAATGCTAATGCCAATAAATAAAAAACTCATGGTATGTGTAAAAAAATGTGAAGTGAGCTGAGTATTATAGCTAATCTATAAAATGTTCAGATATTTCAAGAATCAGCCTATTATAGTCAGAATCTTTAAATGCCTCAACCCATTTTTTCTAACATCATCAGTCAACAAGAAAAATGTCTTTTTAATTATGCAAATTTACAACTAATTAACACCAGACATTCTCATTCAAATAATTATTTTTCTGGTCTTAATTAGTATAATCAGCTGCTGAGCTGCCATGGAGATTATCTCAACACTATTCAGCTGGGTACATTATCGTGTGCATGCACACTAATAATTTAACAGGAACAGTTGTTCTCAGCACAGAAAAATCTTTAGCTAAGTTATGCCCAATGAAACCTCATAGACTACTTCATTAGCACCCTGAGCTAAACCTGCATCTACCTGAGTGGATGTCGAGATGTCCAGGGTATCACCGGAGTGCCCTGCCATTGTCAAAGAGATGCCGACAGCAACTCGAAGGAGCTTGCGTGCAATGGTATCATCCGTGGGCACATAATAAATGGTACTGCTCAGCATGTCAACTAGGGCTACTGCTACTTTCCTCTTTTATGGTTCACTCTCCACTTGCAACTCTATACTTCTGCCATTGGGAAACATTCTAGCTCCCTTTTTTTTAATCTAAGGACCACTGTATTCTCCAGGACTTGATCCTGGAAGACCAAATTATCTGGCACCATGACTTTAAGGCTATACTATTTCGGAAGCTTTCCTCTAAGTCCACATCCCAGACTGTAGCCACAATTGACAGTGATGACTGTACGTAGATGAGTTAAAGCAGACATTGATTGACTCGTTGGGGTCAGGCAGAACATATTTGGGGAACAAACTTATTCCTGACGGTCTTTAGTGGGTTCAAGTGTTTGGTGTCGGCAAGATAGTCAGGAATAAGTTTGTTCCCCAAATATTTTCTGCCTGACCCCAACGAGTCAATCAATGTCAATTGTGGCTACTGTCTGGGATGTGGACTTAGAGGAAAGCTTCCGAAATAGTATAGCCTTAAAGTCATGTTGACCTACCCCAATGTCCTTTAGGTCCGCCTCCAGATTGGCAATATTACTTTGCAATGTCAACTCCATCCTTATGATGACCTAACCACTGTACCTTCCTTGTGTCTGGTCTCCTACCATATTCCTAGCATCATAGTATGTCTCATGAAAACTTTGAACAAACACCACTGTCCTCACCCCCTTCACCATTACTGTCCACTCTCCCAGTTGACCTCTCATCCATCCTCCTACTCACTCTGTCACATGTGACTATCACACTCCCTGATCCTCTATCACCCTCATCTGTATCTCTCCCTCCAGTGCCTCTATCGTGCACTTCACTCTCCATCTGTCCGTTCTGATCCCCACCTTCAATCAAGTCACCTAACTCATCCGTCTCTCTACTTAGCACCTCTGTCTGCTGCTTAACTCTATTGCATGCTGGATGTAGTTGTGCTTTCTCTCTCATCCGCTCTGGGTCCGAACTTTGGAGACTCAGCAGCCTGCAAGAACGAACAGAACAAAGCATAAAAATAATGTTTATTTGACAAAAACGGCACCACGTGTAATGGGCTCTAAAAACTAAAAACATACTAGACACAAATTGTAGCCAAGTCGGCGTGTGGTGTGGAGCTCGTCGTTGGCTCCTGCTGTGCTGATCAAGGCGTAAAGAAGCACCGTCACCAACTGTACGGTTCCGTCGCTAGTCGGCTGTGCTGGGCCGGGGTCGTTGCCCAAGATTCCGTTAGTTCGCTGCCTCTCCCTCTGGCGGACAGGTAGCTAACGAGTCTGGATCCCTCCCAGTTAACCAGAGATCACTTCTTACGTTAAATAAAAGTAGTATAAGTCAGAAAAGGCAATCCAGGCATGTGTGCACTCAGTTTATATATTAGTTCCCGCACATACCCAGAAAAACAAAATCACAACCAGGAAATGACAGAAATAAACCACTCTCGACTAAACTTAACACTTGACAGACTTAACAAGGATGCACAATCACAAAAGTAATTTTCTGAAGCTGTGGAATCTTCATTCTTCCTTCTTTATCTCATTTTCTTTCTTTCTTTCTCTCTCTCTGTCTTCTTCCCCGCAGCAACGCCTCTCTCTGCGGAGAAAATACCAGCACTCGGGAAATTGATGTGTTAGCTGAAGTATATAATGGTCACAACAGCTACGTATTTAGCTATACTTATAGAAATGGACTGATTGATTCATATGAAGTGTTTCTTTTGTGCACTGGCTTGCTCCCCCTTTATACTCAAGCACATCACTAGTAACTATTACGTATAGTCGCGCCAGCAAGACCCAACTACTAATCGTTCCGCTAGGAAGCACGCGCCAGACTACATGAAAAGCCGCAGCAAGGTTCTTTGTGGTAAAGGGTTTGGCTACGCGAGAATAGTTAAAAGCGTGTGGGCGGTGGGGGCTGGGGGAGTGAGATTGTTAGAAGCGTTAGATATAATTTAAGCTTTTTATCATGAAACTGGTAGGGATTACTTTGTATTTATTGTTAATTAGTGTAGAAAAGGCTGCAGAAGGTAAGAACTTAATCTACGTGTATTTACAGGTTCTCCTACAACTTCCTTTAAAAACATTTGTCAATAGTACTGGCTGAATTACACAAATGAATGGTTTTATAGGATCAAGTGAAATCGTGAGGATTGCTCTATATGCTAAAGAGAAAGCCATTGTGAAGTGTGACATTCACAATTTTGTTCAATGGAGATATATGCCAGCACCAAATATCATAGTTGAAGGAAATATACTAGTATTTAAACCAGCTTATGTGTATAATGGAGGTGCTTATATATGTCAGGGTTATAAAGAGAACAGTACTGAATTGCACAATGTGACATTTCACATATATGTAGGAGGTAATACAGATTCATCATTCATTAATAAATCACAATTTACTTACCATTCAAGAGCATTCCATTTCAGAGTTGTTATAGTTTACATTATTTATTATAACTTTATTATAACTCTAATAAAAATACTAATATAATCACTGTTATTCAATTACATCACTACTCAATGTCAGTTTAAAAAATAAATGACTAAATGCTAAGTTGTCACAACGCATCCTGACCTCTTCATTTAAATCCAAGTCTATATACACATACTTGTTCTAAAAATGAATCGTAACAATCTTTTTTTTTTATAGTTCTACATATTCACAAAATGTATAATGATTGCTATTCCATTGGTTGTTTGTTCGCTTGTTTATGGTTATAATTTGAAGTTATAATTTGAAGTGGCCATAATGGTTCTTAGGCATCAAATCCACTTAATGGAAAGTATGAGTACAAAAACTTCACTTAAATTTTAACACAATTATTATACATGTGCAGTGAAATTTAGAAATTCAGTGCGGCCAAATTTATTATACAAAAAAGTTGGACAACAAGCACGATTCAGTTGTCTTTCATCAAAAAAACCACAATGGCTTTTCAACTTCAACAAGAGGTTGCCATTTGGGATAAAATTGTTCAACCGAGGCACTGTATTAATAATTAACCCAATTCAGCCATCTCATGAGGGACTTTATGTGTGTTATGGGTATGATGGCTATATTTCCCAGCCTGTGATATCCTATGGAAATTTGTCTATTAACAGTAAGCCAATTATTATATAAATCTAATTCAATTATATTGTTAATATGGTTGATATTGATTAATAAAAAGATCAATAAAAGATCAATATGTCTACTTTCACCTCTATTTACAGTTATAAAAGTCCAAGCACATTAAATGCTCTATTATATGTACAAAAAAAGAAGCAATTAGCTTCTACGATACATATAATTTGCTTACTTTAAATCTGTTTGTTCTAAGATTAGAGACATTTCTACTGGTGGTAAAAAATAAATGCTAGGTCAGTCCCTGACTCTGCACTGTGCTCTGGCCTGCAATCGACATGTGTGTGGTTAAATCAAACAGGCGCTGCATGTAAGTAAATATACATTTAGTGCTACTTATTTCATTATACATGTGTATATGGTGGTGATATTTAAAGAGCAGGCTAATTAACTTTCAGCAACCAAGGGAGTAAAAATTTAACATGACTGAGAGTGAAATATTTTTGTTATTTCACCTCTAGTGAGTTATGAAATGAGTATTTCTTCATATGCTAGTAGCAGTAGTTTGTCCTACAGTTGGTAACTCAGCTCCTAAAGTTTGGCTGTAAGATTGAGTATAACTCATAGGGAAGAAAGGGTGAAAGACCCTCTCCTCACTCTTGCATCTGATATTTTTAGCAGTTTATTTGACCAGGTTTAATCGTTTCTGTAAAAAGTAGTTGTAAAAACGTGGTACTCTTTGCTGTTATTTCTAGCCTATTTGGGATTAATGAGCTTGTGTAAGTGTGAAATAGCACCCTATGATAAAGATATTAGTTATCTCAAACTTAAAAATAATATTGTGGAGATAACTAATTTACAATTGACATATATATAGCTTACAATATCTACATTATATACATAATAGTACTCACTACATGAGTCAGAGTGTGAAATGGTGAAATATTTCAGGAGCAGGCTAATTTGTTTTCACTGGAAAGGTAACTCACAGCATAAAGGTGGTTGTAGGGGCTACCCACACCCCCAATTGATATTTTAGCAGCTGCTCTAAGGGGTTGAGTAGGCTACACCAGAAGAAGGTAGCTGTATAAACCAAGAAAATTGAAAAGTTTGGCAGGTTGCTATAACTAGGGTAATGAGCTTGGTATAGCATTAAATAACTTGAAATAGCATGAGTTATTTCACTGGTCATGTAACTAAAATTATCATTGCGAAGATAAGGTGGAATTATATATACTACTTAGTATACAACCAGGCACAATGTATTATGGTGAGATATTTTATGAGTAAGCTAGTGTATTTTCAAGAGCCAAAGGCGAGCGATAATAAATTATAGACTGTGAGTGAAATACCTTATCACCTCGACTGAGTGTAATAAGTAATTTATTCTGTGCTAGATATGTTTATTGCAGTAGTTTGTAAGTTGGCTATGCCAGTAAATGGTTCTGTATACCCCCTAGCCACATTTTAGCAGTTGCTATGTCCAGGTTAGGCGGTTCTCTAGGGAAAGTAGCTGAAAACAATATTTGAAGGTAATGAGCCAGAGATATAAAGCATGATAATGTGAATTATCTCACAATATTGTACCTAAAATTGACGTTGTTATAATAATATAATATTGTTCATAAGTGCATGTGTTGTACACAAGTGCAGCAAACTTGAAAATGAATACGGCCAATAAGATGAGTGATATTTTGCCGTATCCAATGAATAATAAATATATCATGTACTGCTCATATTATGTGAACACCATACCAAGTTCCTTATATATATATATAAATATATATAGCATTTAGTGAATTTCAAGATGTAGAATATTGTAATTAAAATCTTCATTGTTGGATAAACGTGCAAACCTAACTGCTTGTAGACATTTCATCTCTACATTGCAATGCTATTACTTTATTATGTATGCCCACCTGTAAAAATGTTAGTTTAATGAAAGCACAAAGGTGATTGTGAACCAAATATGTACATCAGTTCCTTGAAGTATATATAGTTACATAGATGTGGTTGCATAGTGTGCTTAGATGTTGTAAATATGATCGCCAAAAACTATTTTTTACACTATGTAGCAAAAAAAATTACTATCCTATTTCTTTACAGGCATTTTTTTGCCACAGCATATAGCGCTTGACAATTTTCATTATGGTTATGGAGTAATGGATCCTTCCCAAGTTACCTATGTGAAAGACAACATAGTGATCAGGTGCAAGAGTAAATCTAAACCACGGTGGTTAAAATCTGGTACAAACTTAAGTGAACTTGATCATGAAGAATCCCACAATAATAATAGTGATCGTCATACTTATTCACTTCACCTCTTCAATGTATCTTCAATTTATGAGGGAACTTATTACTGTCTCGGAATAAACAAATACAATAGACAATTTAAAACGTCATCACAACTATTTGTGGGAGGTCATTAATAAGTAGAATTAAATCACTTCATGTATAGTTATATTTAATTGCACTTTATATAATCCACACACTTATCTAGCTAAAAGTAAAGTTTACCATGTTTATTGAAATAATTGGTATGCTTATACATTTATCAATGCCATTCTTACTCTAGACTCATTCTGTTTCTGAACTCTGGAAATGTGGCATAAAACAAGCAAATTAATTCAATTACCTGTGTGAACAACTGCAATTTAAAATAATATTTGTAGAGAACTAATTATTAGTATACTCAAAGTTTTTTAAGAGTACAGTATTCCAACTATATCAATATTAGATGTATTCTCTCTCTTCCACAGGATTTTTTTAAGCAATGCAGTAATAAAAATATTAGGTCGCCACCAGGCATTGAACCCAGTACCGCTTGCTTAAAGCACAATAATGTTGAACTAGCAAGTACCACGCCACACAGTGGTGTTTGACGTTTACTGAATGTGACGACGCTTTACGAAACTGTTTGAGCTCATGAATTATTTGTGAATACACACACCGTAGGTCGTCTTCGTCGATCGTCGCATAGATATACACAACGCGAAAGTGGGATTGGAAACGAAATAATTTTACGAATGATTTTGTATTACGTCTATGAGAGGCTATCCACTTTGTTCCCAAACTTTATTGTTGGGTTTTGAGTGGAAGAAGCCGTAGTATCCAGGCCCGTTTCAGTCGTCTGAGCGCCAGGGAAACTTAATCATCCCCCCCCCCCCCCCAAATATTTTCCTCTGTCAAATTTCCTTAGCAACCTATTAGCAATCAATACACCACAGGATGCTATCCCATTTTGTAGCTATTATGTAATGCTGGTAATTCCCCTGAAGTGTCCAGCCATGGCAACAAAATAATATGAGAACTTAAAAAAAATTTGAAAAAATTCTGACCCCCTGTGAAGTGGACACACAAGCTTTTCTGGCTCTGGTTAGTATGTAAAGTCAGAGCACTGCACAAAAGTGTCCATTGACAACCATAACATAATTGTTAATTAGTGTAAAATCAGTTGATAACTAGCTTGATAACTTCTACAGTCTTGTCAATTCTTTGTTAACTCTAATTATCAACACATTTTAAGGATTTTGTTATGGTTGTCAATGGACACTTTTCAGGTAGTGGAGAACTCTGGAAGTGCTTCTGGAGTAATCATTTGGGTGAGTAGAAAGTATAAGGTATGAAACTTAATTCCAAAGTGCAACTCTTTTTTTAAGCTAAATTACAGCTTGCTATAATGTAGGTGTGCACAATGATTATATTATAGCTACAGGTAACAGTCAGAAATTGGAAGTGTCAATTTCACTATCATTGCTACTGGGGCTACCATTCTCCTTGGTAATTCTCGTTTTCCTCTTCTTTGGAGGTGGCACTAAACAGGTGAGAGAGGGGTCAGATTCATAATATTTATACCAATTGCTCCAATTCATCTGGAATGCCTTGGTGGACCCTCTCCAACTTCATTATATGGGCTTGTAGGGATTCTAGCAATTAATAAGTATGGCAATTATATGTGATAACAGTCTTTACTTGTAAGAATTGTATCCACGGTGACATTTGCCAAGCACAGTCGAAAAGCAGCTGTAGTGAATGTGTCTGCCACTTGGTGAACTTCTCCAACAATTGTTGGGTGAGACAAGGCTAGTTCTCTTAAATTGGAGAAGATCAACTTGATACTTTTCGACTAGCGTAAATGAAATGAGTCAAGGTGAGCCATCATGCAAAATTAAAGTGTTTACCTTGAGTATCTTGTGTACATGATTGCCAATAAAAGTGCCACCTTGATATGCCTGTCATTTTACCCTTAAAGTCTGGAGACTCGTGTCCAAGGAACTGAAGACCACACCCTTGATGTAATCAAACTGTGACATAAAGGTTCGTTCACTTGCACAGATTTCTGCATTTTATTGTGTGTATTAAAACAAGTGTATGTAATGTGAATTAGGTACCTTCCTGCCGATATCCTGTTGAGTATTCGCTAAGTCTGTCTTCAAGCTCCCACAAGCTTGACCAGCATCCTCAGTTTTAGTTTTGAGAGTGTAAATGTTAATCATATCTTTAATTACATCTGCGTAACTCTGTTGTGTTTGTAACACAACTCTCATTGCAGATAATTCCTTTAGCAGAGTGTTGTCAACCACAGGATCGCTAGTGGAATCATGACCATGCAAGGCCAGCTTGAAGTCTAAGTCACTACAGGCCTCTTTCAGTATAGTCCAGAGACGGTTAAAAGACAAAGGAACACTAATTATATTTACATTTACTTCATGTTTATCAATACTTACATTGTCTAGAGGAATGTCAAAAATGGTCTCTCCAATGACATTGTTAAAGTTCTTGGCATTTTTCAAATTTCTGCCACCATGAGAAATGAACATGTCATAATAGTCTGCCTTGAAAGACTCCAATGATCTGGGAGGTAATGATCCTCTTTGAAGTGGCAGTTCCACAAAAATTTGGAGCTTGGTATGTGGCACCATAAACAGTTGTGCCGACCTAAAGGTAGAGGTCAATATACAATTATGAAATTAGTTGTATTTTCTCTTCTAAGCACATACCACTGGCACCACTAAAACTGTACATCCGACAAAGTATTCCTAGTCACTGAATTAAAAAGCCTGATGCGACAATTCCTAGAAATGAGTAGGTTCTGTAACATTATATTTTTGTACTTTGTTCGCATCCCCTGTGTCTCTATCACATGTTCCTTGTACATGTTGAGGGCCATATGTACGTTTGTGGGGGTGTCACTAGCCCTGACAGCAGAGCAGTCCCTTTAACGGAGTTTGGTTGAGCTGTGTGTACGAGCTGCAGGTTCAGCTTAAAACTTCCGCAGTCTTTATCTCCACCAAGCTTAATCCAAATCTCGTCATCAGGTATGGTACCTTTGTGCCATGTCAAACCAGCATTAGACCTTTATAAAATAATGTTTTATACGTGTTGATTAGAAACTAAACTCAATATGTACATCAAAGTACACAAGAGTTGAAAATTAATAAGTGCTTGAAGTGAACACAAGTAAACTATTGAGTAAGTTGTATTTAGGCTAACTTCTTCAACATATCAATTACCTATCATGATGTCTGCTATAGTAGCAATGAGGTTGGGGTGATACACGAACGGAATATCTTTCACTATCTCATTGCCATGGTCACAGAAGCTAAAGGCACCTCGCTCTGCAATTATCTTGTCCCCGGCAATTTCTTTAGCAATCTTCCTCTGCTGACGTTCACTGGCTATGGATAATATGTGAAATGACTTGAACAATCTACGTGTGCAAATCCGGTGTAAGTGAATTAAAAAGTTTTTGTGGCTTTCATTACCTTCGTACGTACAGATTTCTGGTGATCATCTTTACTTAAACAGTTCACCTCTTAATTATTTACCACAAGTGCTTGATACTGCCAGAAAAGTGAACTTTGCCATTGAGGGTGTCCAGATGTTAACAACTACTTTAATGTGCAACTTGCTTGTGGTCAACATTAAAAAGTTAACGAAAAGAATGAAAGCACTGTCAGTACTTCCTGAAGGTAAAATGTTTTGTAAACCATCTTGTTGGTGAGCTAGCGAGACACTCTCGGGTGTAACTGAATAAATAAATCAGTAATGTTTATGCATAATGGTACTTGCACGTTCACTTTATACATAATTGGGGCGGAGTTAAATGATGATCACAACCATTGTTATGTGTGTGATATGAGTTTGGTGTTTATTTGTGTGATGCAGTGTATGCTGTGTATAACAGGCTTACCGTGTTTGAAACAGTCACTTATTATCTTCATATGCAATCTTAGCAATAACTATAGTCTACTTGCTAAATATTCTGGGGTCATTGATTCTTTTTTAATTAGGGTGAATGAATACGAGCCCAAATGACAAGGAGCTACTGATATTGAACAAGATCACTGATCATCAAGTAAGAGCTCCACACAAATTGCAATATATTTTGCACGGTTTATTTCAGGGAGGGCAAAGGGGTGATTCCGCCTTCTCCTGGAACTTGTGTTGCCCTCAGACTTGTTTTGCTCCCCCTTGAACTTGTGTTGCCCCCCCCCCCCTCCCCCCCCCTGCCATCTCGGCTTCTGAGTATTTGATAACAATTTGATCTTTGAATTCTGGGCACCCCTCTTGTCCAAATACTTCCATATCAAGGAATATTGTAGTTTTTCTCCAAATATATAATTGCCCCTCTCCTCCCCCCCCCCCAATTCAAGTTAAAGCCATGCCCATCCCCCCCCCCCCCCCCCCTTTTGGGAAAACAACCTGAAATAAACCCTGTTTTGAATTACACACATGTAGGTACTATTTTTCCCTTGAAATATCTGAAGACCTTTCTTGGAAACTGGTGATAGCAGGATGCCAATTGTAATCAGATGCTGAACTCCTAGCTTCTCTTCCACACAAACTGGACACAGTGGGTGAACTGAAGACATTGATTACTGGCTTCTCAAGCTGTGTATCGGAAATGATGATGAATGGTATTTTGACATTCAGGCTGTGAGGAAAGGTGTATTCAGGGATTCAACTGGTCAGCATATTATTTAGTGTTGTATTCAACTCTTAAATAATAGTTTATGGATTTATTAAGTACCATGTGAGCAAGTCAGCAACTGCTTCTAATGCTTTTGTGGCTCTTTCAGATTTCACTTTAAACCCATCATCTTCCAAAAACTTCTGGAGGTTGTCTTTCAGAAGACAATCAGATTCTATTTTCATCAGTACCTAAACAAAATATTACAGCTAGTTGAAAGATACTAGAAATACAAGAAGTACTAATTCTAGTAGACTTACATGCCATAGCCTCTTCAGAGCACGTTGGTAATGCGCGTGTGCCAGTAAATATTTTTTTTTACGTTTACAATTTTAAAGGTAACGTGGATGAGGTCAAAATGCGTACGTAAATAATTTCGTTTCGAATCCCACTTTAGCTATATCTATGGCCATCGTTACTGACTCACAAGTGAATTATTATATAGATTCTGTATTGTTAAAAAAGCCTGTGAAGGAGAGAGAATACTCTAATGAGTAAAAGAAGGCCAAGAAAGAAATTGAGTGACAAATTCATTTCATTTGTATATAAAAAGTCCAAAATTAGCTATATGCAGCTATTATTTTATCTACTAGAATTATGCCAAATTGTCTCTTGCTGACCAACACCAAGACATATTCTCAGGTGCAGTGAAGTTTTGATAAATATTGATGGGGGTTCACTTGAACCCTTTGAACCAGAGCCTTAAATCACCTCCTGCATATACTCCTGATGCTTTAGTAGTTCAACTGAGCAGAGCACAGCTAGAAGATATAATATATATCTTGCAAGGTAGGTGTGTTGCACATAAGATAAACTTTAGTAACCTGTACTAACTTTGATAAGCAGTTTTAATTGCTGGACATTAGATAAACTGGTAGTAAGTTGTACTTGGATTACAACAGTATTAAATTGCTTGGCATATAGTGACATAAAATATTTTTTACTTGTTATACATTGTTAGAAAGGAGTAACAGGATTGACCCTCCAATTGGCAAAGTGAATGTGGGAAGTAATATCAGTTTTTCCTGTGACTCTGATTCTCAAGTTATTTGGTTTTATTCAAGGGATGGCGTGCCACCATATAATAAACAAGTAATGCACTATTTTGTCAACAACCTCACATTGAATTCAGTGAGTATTCAACATGACGGTAGCTATTTATGCTATGGTTACAATAAAATAACTCGAGAACATTTTGTTAGCAAAGTGAAACTTCTTGTGTTTGGTGAGTATTGATTTTTTAATTTTAATTTATTACTAAATAAAAGAATACTCTAAATTAGTGTTGCACCGATATTGAAAATAGCCGATATTCCGATATTATTGGCAGATATCTGCCGATACCGATAACCGTTTCAATATTAAATTAATTTTGGTGAAAGCTTATTTCACACATAATCAGGACATAATAATAAATGAACAAATGCACTATATATGAAGCAAAGATTAGGTTTAAGACCAAAAAGTGAAATTTTTTAAATAAAAAGTATAGTTTCTGCTCTTTCCGGAGCAAGACGATTGCCTTGTCATCATAAATTTCTCCAGCTCCAGAAAAAAGTCTTTCTGATGGCACAGAAGTAGGGGGAGCAGAAAAATACTTCCTGGCAAGTTCAGCTAGATGTGGCAATCGATCTTTGTTATCATTCCACTGGGAAAATGAATTGTGACAGATATTTGTCCACCTCGCTTAGGTTTGTGCAGTCCAGGTCACTATCAAGAATTCCACTTTCTTGAAGAATATATGAGAAGCATTGAAGGACAGCTGTCTTCGGAAGCTTAGGTGCTGGCTCCTAGACTTCACTTTCTTGGTCCTTACATTCAGAAACTTTCTGTTCCAGTAGGCACTCTAGACTTTTCGGTTGGTCCACTGAAAACTTGTCTTTGAATAGTTGCTAACACCAAAGCGCTGTTACTCTCAACATCTGCACATCTTCTGTTAAGGGCTGACAGCATGTGTTTCTTCATACTTCACACACCTTGATCATTTTCATGATTTACTAGAGTCTTTCGCAGAGCCCTACTGAAAGGAATTATCAATGAAGCAGAAGCCTGTTCGGTTGAAATAGACTTGGTAATCTGTTCAATTGGATCAAGCGCAAGAATAGTTTTGTTCACAATGTCCAGCTGATTTGATGTTAATTGAGGAACCTTGTGGTCAGAATCACTGCAATACGCACCTAAAGCCATTTTCTGCTCGTGCACACTCACCAGCATGTAAAGAGTAAAAATTCCACCTTGTTGGCTCATCCTGTTTCAGATGGTGAACTGGAAGGTTAAGACTTTGCTGTATTTGCTTTAATTTGGAGTAAGCCAATGGTGAGTGCTTAAAATGGTCAACAATTTTGCGGCAGATAGCTACTGTGTCTTTAACTAACCTCTGCGACAATGCACCTTCATGAACTATCAGCTGGAGTGTATGGGTGAAGCAACCCAAGTCAGCGTATCCGCCATCCTTCATAGCCTTGACCATGTTGTTAGCAGCATTGTCACGAACAATCAGATGAACTTTTTTTTACCTTTTCAATGGACCATTCCTTAAACATAGTTTCAAACAATGTTTGCAATATTTTCTCCGGTATGAGACCCAGGAAATGACTGGGCATTTAGAACTGCAGATTTACTGGTAAGTGTATTGGTTAACCAGTGGGCAGTTAAGCTCAGTAGCTGCTGATATCTGTTGTCCATATATATGTGGTAAAGCTTAGATACTGAACTTGTGCAAGCTCGGCCTCAACTTTAACAGTTATTTCTTCAGTTATAATAGGAATGACTGTTTCAGTTATATAGCGTCTGCTTGGTAAACTATACCTTGGTTCCAGAGACTTAATCAGAGCTTTAAAACCACTGTCTTCAACTATCGAAAATGGCTGATTATCCAAAGCCACCATTTCAGCTATTCTCCTGTGAATTAACTTGGCTCTAGGATCATTGACATCCCACTTGTTGACACGATCTTGACTCTCAAACAGTGTTATCTGGTTGGTTCTTGAGACAGGTAATGTCTGCTGTTTCGATTCCTGGCCAGTTGAGATTCTTTTGACGGCGGCCTTTTTTTTTCAGGGGAAAAGAATCATAACCACTGTGAGTGAAAAAATGACAAAAACCTCCATGAAAAAATACAAATTCATAATTAAAAAAAAAAAAGGAAAGAAAAAATATTGTGAATTATCGGTTGACTTAACAGCAATATCCGATATTTAAAGTAAATATATCGGCAGATAACCGATAGCCGATCCGATAGAGTAATTTCATTTAGCTATTACATAAAATGGTTAATAGTATTATGTATATTGTGCAATAAACGGTTTGTTTTTCCTGTTCTTCTCTATCTTTTTCAAATTTAATCAAACATTCTATTGGCACATGCATATTATTTGTGTTTTCAAACTAGAAGTCGAAACATCAAAGGCACAGATACTACTGTGAATACGCTTAAACAATGAATATAGCTAGATTTACAAGGTATTGTTTCTACTGAACAAACCATTATAATACAATAGTTGGTTGTGGTAGAACCTCCCACATGACAGACCACACCCTTAGCCACTCCTATTTGAACCCTGAACATCTATCACTTTATCGGCATGCATTATTAATCTATTATTTCTATCTAGCGAATTTCATGCACTCCAATTAACCCGCATCACCATTACCTATTACTTCCTGCCCTGCTCACTCAGTGAGTTTACTATATATTAGCCTGCTGGACACGTGCACTTGCCAGTGTCAGTTCATGAGTCTAACAATTACACTTAACTCTCTGGTGAACCTTCTGTTCTGCCCTGGTGGCAGCTACTCCCTAGTTGTCTCCGACATCCTACCACACTTGGTGCCAGAGGTGCTCCTTCAGCTTCTCAGCAGTTGGTGTCATGGACACGAACTCACTCATTGAAATCTTCTATTTCTGGTCCCACACCTAGTGTTCAGCAGTGGTTCCAGTTGACTGTTCCCTATCTTGTTGAACCTCATGTCTTCTTGTTTCTGGTTTCTTCAAACCATTATTCAGGCATTCCCTGTTTTGTAACTTCAGATTCTCTGTTCCAGTCTGTTCCTGGTTCAAATTTTCAGTGGTTCCAGTTCAACTTGCTGTGTCTACTGTTTCTTCGAGTCAAGCCAATTCTCAAGTCATTCACTTGTTCTCTTTCTTCAGGCAGTTCCTGATTTGTTCCGGCGTAGAGGGTTTCCGCCAACATTTTCAGTCTTCACAAGTTCCACTTCTGTGCAGGAGTTTCTTCAAAAGTATCCTTGACAACTTTGATTCTACTGTTATTTGGTTTATTACTGCATTATTATCGTTTCATTTTGTCTGTGACCCGAACGTTGTTAATTGTGGTATTTTTATTTCAATTCATTGTGGCATTTTTCTCTCCCCATTATGACTGGTCGACCTAGAGGCAGACCTAGACTTAAGCAAACTCCTTCTTCTTCAGAGGAAACTTCCTCTGTGGGCAGCAATTCATCACTTACCTCATTATCACCTCCTGGAGCTTCTTCCAATTCAGTTTCCTCTTTTGACTCAGTTTCCACAGTTGTTCAATCTAGTGCATCCCTGGTAGATGATCATGTGCAGCAACTTGATCCATTGCCACAGACTCTGACCCATGCCAAGCCTGACCCCACTCCTTTACAACAGATCAAACAACTGGCAGATGAGGCCAAGGCCAATGATGTTGATCCTACCATGCTTCTATTTGCCCAACTCCCGTCCAAACACATTCAGCCTCAGCCCACTGTCCCACTGGTGAGGACTGAACCACTCTCCAAGTCGGTCGTAGAACTGAAACAAGGTGAGAACATTTTCGTATTCCTACATAGATTTGAGTACCAAATGAAACTCAGAGCTGTTCCTCCTGATGACTGGCTACATGTTCTCCCTAGCCTTCTGCATGGCGAATACAGTGAGGTGTATTACAACAATATTTCTTCCAGTACAACATTCTGTGACATGAGAACAGTACTCCTCAACACAGGAGGTTATTCATTGACTGACTGCCTAAACTCCTTCCCCCTAAAGTTCAGAGCTAATAGCTCAAAGTCCCTCATACAATGGTTTAACCATTGGAGGTATAAGTTTGGTGTTATCATTGAGCATTTTTTATTTCTTTCTGGTTACTCTGACGCTGACATCGAATCTGCATCACAAGTCCTTGCTACCATTGGTATCTTAGCAGGAATGTCCACTGACTCCCGCGAATCGGTCCTTAATAGAGGCCACACCTCCAACCTTGCTTTTGTCCAAGACAGTAGTACAATGTGTTCCAACTCAGATCAATCCCAGAAACCGAGACAGTCCCACTCTCAACCATATGCCAACTCCCACTCTGGTAACCATGGCAACCACTTCGTTAACAGAAGTGCTAATGTTCATTCTGGTAATGGTCACAATTACCATAATTCTCATTATAGGCCTCATTCCAACTCCCATTCTTCTCAATTCAATCACCATTCCCATTCCAACTCCCATACTCATTCCAATCATCCTCAATCTCCACCCAGACGTGACTTGAACACAGTTACTTGTTACAAATGCAACAACTTAGGCCATTATGTCCCGCCCAGTTCCTGTTCCCAGAAACAACTCCAAACCTGTCAGAAGAATTGACCTGAACAATCAACATTCGGTACCATCTGTCTCTGTTTCCCATGAGTCTGATTCTGACACTAGCCCTTTGAACAATTTTGTTGAAGATGATTTAGTTATTCATGGCATTGTCAACGGTATCCATACTTCAGTCATTATTGATTCAGGTGCCAAAATCTCTCTTATTTCTGACGATTTCATTGATGACACTTTCACACCAGTCAAATTTAGTAACATTTTCGGTATTTCACAAGTTCCAAAATCTGTCCCAGTATATGAGTTACCTGTTGTTCTTCCCACTCTTGATGGTGTCTGTCAACTAGCTGTAGATTCAAGGTTACCCCCCCAAGACAGTTTTTATTGGCACTGATTTTGGCAAGGAAAACTTGATCAACTTGATTAATCATATCAAGGCAGATCCCATTCCAGTCATGACAGTCACAAGAGCTATGCAGGCAGAGAGTGATCTCGCAACCCAAGTTGCTGATACCTGGCATTTTATTGAAGGTGCTACACCCTTGTCTCTGGAAGATATTAGTGAGACAGTTGATGGTGATACTGCAGATACACTTGAAACTGTACCTGCAGCAGCTGAACCTAGTTCAAGCAGCAAAACCAGTGATTCACTTGTCTCTTTCATAGTGATGATACCCTTGCACCCCTTTGGGAGCGTGCCAAGAAAGGTGAGAAACATCTCTTTATTGTTGACGGCTTACTGATGAGCATGACATCCACACTTAACTCAGTCTCTCATGCTCTTGTTGTGCCCAAGCAATTGAGACACAAGGTTCTCCTTGCAGCCCATGAAGGTCTCGGTCATGGTGGTTTGAACACCACCAGGTCCTTGATCAACAGGCATTTTACCTGGCCCAATATGGCTTCTGATATCAAGTCTCATGTTACTTCTTGTAAGAAGTGTTTGAAGTTCACTAAGTCTAATGGTGCTAAAGTTGCTATGGTTGAACCCGAGTTAATTTCCCAACGTGGTGAGAAGCTAGCTGTGGACATTGTTGGCCCCCTTCCTCTCTCGAAGAGCAAAATGAGATTTATCCTTACGTGCATGGAACTTTCATCTGGGTTCGCCTTTGCCATTCCCCTGAAGAACTATACATCCGAAGAAACTGCTAAAGCTATTCTCTCAGTCATTTCTTTACTTGGTGCCCCACTCCAGATTTTGTCAGACCAAGGTTCTAACTTCCTCTCTGTCACGCTTTCACACCTCAAGAAAAGATTCAATATTTCCGGTATCAAAACTTCCCCTTACCATCCACAATCCAATGGTTGTTTGGAACGCTTTCATTCCACCCTTAAGAGTATGATTTCTAAGTGCATTGCTGAAAAGTATGATTGGCCTATTGTTCTCGATTTAATTTTATACTTTGCCCGTAATACCCCTCACTCTCGTCATGGCTTTACCCCTCATGAACTTTTATTTTTGAAACCCACTCCCGTTTATTCTTTCCACCCTCAAATCCTTGTGGACTACTCACTCACCTTCCAATGTGAATCTTCCCAATTTATTTATGATTTGGATAACATGTTAGCATGCCAGACACATTTTGTCAAGAAGGCACTTGCCTCTAAACATGCCTCTCACAGACTATCCAGAGAAGCTGAACTGGCAGCAGATTTTAAGACTGGAGACATTGTCTATAAGAGATCACCTGGCATTAACAAGTGTTTAGATGCTTCCTGGGAAGGCCCCTTTATCATTTCCCAATTACTGCCCCCAGTGAACTGCTCCATTGTGCCTCAAGGCAAGAAGTCCAAGCCCAAGGTTATACATCTGTCGCAGCTAAAGAAAGCAGCACCCATTTACAGAGCCTTGATTGTTCCAGATGAACATGTCACTGATGACTTTCATATTCCATCTAACGGGTGTTACACCCATCAGCCTGTGAATTTATCACCTCAGCAGCAATTGCAGCTCCAGAATGTACTTGATTCTTTCCCATCAGTTTTCTGTGATACCCCTGGCCTCACATCCTTAGTTGAGCATTCTATTTCTGTTACTTCTTCCACTCCTATCTGGTCTCCTCCCTACTCCATTCCCTTGGCTCACCAAGAAGAGTTTAGACTAGAAATAGAAAATTTATTGTCCCTTGGTATTATAGAGCCCTCTTCCTCCAAGTGATCTAGCCCACCTATGCCAGTCCGCAAGAAGGATGGAGGAATTCGTATTGTTATCGACTTCAGAAAGCTCAATTCCATCACTGTGCATGACCCTTTTACCATGCCTTCCATAGATGACATTCTTGCACAGCTAGGCAATGCAGCATTCCTTTCCAAGATGGACCTTCTTAAAGGCTTCCATCAGGTGCCTATGTCAGAAGCATCAAAAGAGTTGACAGCTTTCACTTGCTTACAAGGAAAGTTCCAATATCGCGTCATGCCTTTTGGGACTTACTAATGCACCCAGTACCTTTCAACAACTGATGCAGTCAGTACTAAGAGGTCTAGAGAACCATTGCTTGCCATACATAGATGATGTTATTCTTGTTTCTACAACTTTTGAGGATCATCTTTGTCATATTACATCAGTTTTATCTAGGCTTTCCAATGCTGGACTTACAGTGAAACAATCGAAATGCTCCTGGTGTTTTAAGTTTTTTGACTTCCTCGGCTTCCATGTAAGAAATGGTCTTCTTTCTATTCCTGAAGCAAGAGTTGCTTTAATCACTAATTACATCATTCCCTCCACCAACCCTTCACTTTCCCATCATACTTCTGTTTTAAATTATCACACCAGACGTGCTGGCCCAGAACAATTACAACATGATGACGACTTTATTACTGCTTTTCAGTTTATTATTAGTTCTATCTCACATCATGCTTCCCTTACTATTCCTGATTGTCATGATGCATGGTGTGTGTTTACCGATGCCTCTTACCAAGGCATTGGAGGTTCTTTATGTGTATACAGGAACAATACCTGGACACCCTGTTCCTTCTACTCGAGACAGCTGTTGCCAAGAGAGAAGAATTATGCCATCATTGACTTAGAAGCGTTGGCTCTACTTGCAACCGCGACACACTTCCACTTCTACTTATCCGGTCGCTTCTTTAAGGCATTTACTGACCATAGTCCCCTGGTGAACATTATTAATGGTCAACCACCATCAGCAAGACTCTGCAGATGGAAACACGTCCTATCTGACTATCACTTCGAACTAATCTACATCAAAGGTGAAGTCAATTCAGAGGCTGATGCCCTCTCCAGGCAGTCATGGCAACAGACCACAACCTCAACCACTCCCACCACTGCTACTTCCACTCCCAGTTTACAAGTCACTCTTCGAGTTCCTCCGGATACTCTCGTCTCCGAAAGAGGGGGAGATGTGGTAAAACCTCCCACATGACGGACCACACCCTTAGCCACTCCTATTTGAACCCTGAACATCTATCACTTTATCGGCATGCATTATTAATCTATTATTTCTTTCTAGCGAATTTCATGCACTCCAATTAACCCGCATCACCATTACCTCATTACTTCCTGCGCCTGCTCAGTGGGTTTACTATATATTAGCCTGCTGGACACGTGCACCTGCCAGTGTCAGTTCATGAGTCTAACAATTACACTTAACTCTCTGGTGAACCTTCTGTTCTGCCTTAAACAGCAGCAGCTGGCTAGCTAAGGGCCTGTAATTGTAGTAGCACACGACAATTGGGTAAAGCTATAAAAACTCAGCCAAACTATCACGCAAAGACTACTAACTAAAACTAAGGGAAAAAGACAAAATATCTCCAGACTTAAACACACTGACTAAGGCCTATCCACTATTCCCAGTATGCTCAAGATCCCTATCAGTACTCAGTCTCAAATTCAAACAAAATGATACAGAACTAGATAACAAAGTACAATTACAGAACATAAAACAAAACAAAATGAATGATACACAAAAGCAAGCAAGAACTATAAAAAGTATGGACAAGCTTAAGTATAACAGATAAGAAAAGGAAAGCACAAAATAGTAAAGGAAAAAATGAGGGAGTTAAAGAACTGAATAGAATGAGAGTGTTACAAGTATATATGTGAGTGGAATGGAATGGGGATTGCATAAGATAAGGGCAGGCATGAGAAAGGTAATGTTAGAATAGAATAATTGTTTGTATGAATGCAGTGAAGGTACACTAATTAGTGAATAGGTGGTCCATTAGCACCTACAGCTAAATCAGTCCACAGAGCTAGCCTGTAGTTGAGGGGTGGGGCTGCTCCAGTAATAGGGTTGTGTGTGTGAGCTCTTGACACTCTGGTGGCAGCTACTCCCTAGTTGTCTCCGGACATCCTACCACATTGGTTATTAGTAATTATTAACATATTATGCTAATAATTATTAATTATAAGGATGATATAATGTATGTCTGTTAGATCCAAAACAAGTATCTCGAACACAAGTGCATGCCTTGGAAGGAGAACATATCAGATTATCTTGCTATGCTACTATTTCTGTTTGGTCACTAAATGGCAGCGTCCTTCCATATAATGTTCTAGTATCACGTGATCAAGTATTGAAAATTAAGTTTGCTAATTTACATAATCAAGGATATTATGAGTGCATTGGAAGAAACTACAATGATCAGTTCTTTCGATCTAGAGTTTTTCTCCATGTTTATGGTAATACAAATTTTACTCCACTAATGTATGTAAAAAACATAAGTGAATTACTTAATTTAGCATTTTACAGATCTCGAATTTTAAAGGAGGGGGGGGGGGGGGGGGGGGTAGGCTTAAATTACAAGGGTATTTTAGCCTAGAATAAAGAAAATGAGTGAATTGGTACGTTAAGCATGAAAACAATGAAACTGATTGATTAGTACAAAAGGAAGTAATTTACAAAAACATTTCAGCTAGCTATGGCTATAATCGTTAAGTTCAACAGTGAAGAGCAAATTAAATAAGCAACAACAACTAATAAATACGTTCTGTCCTGAATAAAAAAATGCTAAACCTACTCTGCTTTGGCATACTATGAGCTTGGTCTGCCATTTTATTATAATGACAAATAGTAAACTTCATAACTCAGCATATCAATAAGTGTAGGCATAACAAAGGTGAGATAGTCAGTTACATAAGAGTATGGCCTCAACTTTTGAAAAATGTTTAGGGATAGGGGCGGCTATCACTCTCCTAATATAAAATAGGGCCTCTGCTCTTTGTAGTGTAAAAGTGGGGGGGCTGTGCCCTCCCTAATGAAAGAGTGGGGGGGCAATCACCCCCCCTGCCCCCCCAGTATCTCTGCCACTGACATTATAATATTAAATATCAGCAGAGATGGATTTAGTGAGAGCTCAACTAGTAAGACACACGCTAACACATGCAACAAACAACTCATGATCATTTCTATGTACACACACAATGTTCATTATCCTCTATTCATGTGGGAATTCCCACAGGGAGCCCATATACACCAACAATGTGGGGATTATTACCAACAGTACAAGCTGAGTTACCAACTGTAGTACAAACTAATAGTACAGAATCCAGTCAGTGAAGATAGTTATCATAGAATAAATCAATTATCACACTTGTCAGAGGTGATAATTTATTATCACTCACCTCTGGGTATGTGAACCTAATTTAGGTTGCTCAAGAACTATCTCTTATCATAACACAGTTGACTCATGTAATAAGTATTCCATATATATAATATATATATATTTATTCCACCCTAGATATCTTCACAATGATATTTTTAGGTATGTGACCCTTGAGATATCCCATGATATCTCATGGCAGTTATCTCATGGCTGTACTGCTACCAGAGTAATTATAGCAGCCTGGGCGGGCCTGGCCTGGCATACAAGTTTTCTAGGTTTTTACAGCTACCTTTATCCTAGTGGAGCCTACCCAGCCAGGTTAGAGCAGCTGTTATAATATCAGCTGGGGTTGTGGGGAGCCCCTAGTGAGTTTAGGCTAACTTTATACCTTGAGTTACCAAAAAACTACTTCAGTGAAGATATCTAGTGTGGAATTAACCACTTATTACACTCATCAGAGTGACATGACTAAGATATTTCACTCTCAGGCTTTATTTTCACTCACCTTTGGCTCTTGAAAATAAATTAGCCTGCTCTTGAAATATTTCACCATATCACACTCTGACTCATATAATAAGTATTATATATAATATTATATAGATGTGACCATCTATGGGAAAATCGGGCATAACGCGGCATGCGTAGATGTCGCAAAAAGATTGATTTAGTTCTTAAAATTCTATTAAATAAGCCTAACGAAGGGAACGGTTAGGTGATATATAGCGGGAATGGCTAAAGCTATGGCGATAAAACTTGGAGAGCTTAATATCTGCTTGCCGAGGAGTGTGTAAGTGCAAAAAAAAATTTTTGTCGGGGCCCCGTTGTGCCCGATTTTCCTGTAGATGGTCACATATATATATGTATATTTATTAGGTACTGAACAGAGCCTGATAACTGTTGCCACATAGAAAATGCATTAAACTAAACAGGATGTGGCTTAGGGCAATATTTTTCCATATCACCTGTGTTCATAGTTATTACGTTGGGTTATTACGTCCCCCTAGGTAAATTTCTTGTTACCAAGGTATTGCCACGAGCAGTACCTAATAAATTTATTATCCATTGGATACCCGAGAATATCACTCGTCTGATTGGCGGTATTTAGGCTCGTGCCTGCGGCACTCGCGTAAATACTAAGCCAACAGACTCGTGATATTCTCCTGTATCAAATGAATAATATATATATATTATAATATATATATATTATATATATAATATATATTATATATATAATATATATATATAATACTTATAGCACGAGTCAGAGTACAATATGGGAAAATATTTTACGAGCACGCAAAATATTTTCACGAGCCAAAGGCGAGTGAAAATGTGGCGTGAGAGTAAAATATCATTCCCATATTGTACGACGAGTGTGATAAGTGATTTATTGCTTCTTTGAAATTTTTCTCAACCGGTTACAATACAATTTTCATTAATTTTACTCGCTACGCGCGCTACAAGGAGCGTACAATATAAACCGTACAATATGGGAGAATACAGAACGCTCGCGTGATGCGGAAATATTCAAGTAAAAATATCAAAGCTGCAATAAATATATATATTCCACACTAGATATCTTCACAATGATATTTTTAGGTACATGACCAGTGAAATAATTCACTATTATTTCAAGCTGTTATTTCAAGCTATAAGCAAGCTCATTACCCCTGTAGTTATAGCAACCTGCCAAACTTTTCAATTTTCTCCGTTTTACAGTGCTCTGGTGTACCCTGCTCTTTACCCTGCTCAATAGGGTTAGAGCAGCTGCTAAAATATCAGCTGGGGGTGTGGGTAGCCCCAACAACCAATTTTAACCACTGTGAGTTACCCTTCCTCTAGTACTTTATGGCAAGATATTTGTCTCTCAGGCTTTATTTTCACTAGCCTCTGGATTGTGAAAATAAATTAGCCTAATCTTGAAACATTTCACCATATCACACTCTGACTCATGTAATAAGTATTATCTATATGTGACAGGCTGTAGGAAAACAGACCACTTCACGCACAAAATCATTTCAAGATACAGACCCATAAAGCGGTTCAAGTCAAGTTTTGTGTTTTTCTTTATTTTTAGTATATCAGCATTTATAGATCTTAACTTACGCTTGTACCAAGTTTCAGCTCCCAATACAGTTATCTTCAAAGCCAGCGCACCGTTGAAGTTCACAAAACTTCTTAGTATCTCTCAGTTTACGGCGTAACTTTTCAATTGTTACCGGGAAAGTTAACGCGTGCGCACGGGATTTTCCCTTACCTGCGAGGGTAATTCCCAGTTACTTGGCAATTAACGAAGCAGCTAAGATCACGCCCTTCGGCACCACGTGGCAGTTCGCGCGAAACTACTAAGTGATGCGGAGATAACTTTAGAATACGGAAACTTACCTCAAAAATTTAAAGTGCCGTTTTCTCCAATAACGCTTACTCGGGCTATCCTCTTCTGGGATTCATAAATCTCCCTAGGAAGCAATTTAGAATATGATTTAAGGACCATTTAAATGGAAATTTTTTGTACTTTTCAAATTAATAAGAACTCATTTTTCAATTTTTGAGTGAAGTGGTCTGTTTTCCTATAGCCTGTCACATATTATATACACATTATGTATAGTAAGACAAGAGAATATGATATATCCAAAAGGACAAATTGTATTTGTGGGGGACCCACTAGACGTATATTGCAAACCACATGGGGAAGTACGGTGGATATATGAGACTAAATATCATGCAATTGAAACTTTTTCTGTGTTTGATAATCCTAGTGCTTCAAACTTACATATTCCAGCTGTATCCCAAAGTAACCAAGGAAATGTGTTGTGTTTGGGAAGGACTGCTGGGTCATTGATACACGGAGAACGAGCAATAGTATATTTAGTTGGTAACTAATCACTAAAATTAAATATTGTGCTGCATTTAAAACAAAGTTATCTGAAAATATTGTAGGACACTAATAGACTCAAATTGCCTATACCACTTTCAAAAATATAACTGTGTGCCAGACTATTTAAAAGTATGGTCTTTCCTACTCCATACAACTTTTAGCTAATTATCACATTTATTATGATATACTAAGTTGAACATTACGAGTCAAATTTTCTGATCCAGTACACATACTCAACCTCTACTGCATGACGTTTGACAGTATTTGTTGATGGTGTCTCTTTAAGTAAATAATTAAAATGAATTAACTTACTCGATCCACTGCAGAACTATCACACACAACTACCTGTTATTTCTGAGATTGAACTGGTAAGTTGTTGTATGTTTTTCTTTTCAGATCAGAATGATACAGACCACGCCAGAGTTTGGATATCACCCACACATGCAAAACGCCCTGTCCATTCCACTATACGATTTTTGTGTGAAGTTGATTACAATGGTGATTACAGGATTGAATGGACTTTTTATGGTCAACGAATACCTGCTAATTCTAGAATAATTGATGAAATTGAACTTGAAATTACAGATATTAATCCAGCAAATTCAGGAAAATATACTTGCCTGGCTAAGACTGACTTGGGTTGGTCTATGGTGTCTAGCCGTCTGGAAGTCATGTCACTAGGTGAGCTAATTATTTATGATGTAATAATAACTAATGATATATGCTTCAGCACAAATGGCGAGTGACCTGGTCGGACTGAAGTTTCAATTTGAATTTTTTAGTTAGTTAAATATTGTTTAGTGTATTATTATTCTTTAGCAACATACAACACTTTTATACATACTTGTTCACTGAATATGCCAGTATGAGATCTGTGTTGTACCGGCTATAGCGCATTGACATAATAAACTTACCACTGCTGCTAAAAAATAAATATTAGGCTAACTTTGAAAGACATAACATATGTCGCCATAGCTTTTTGCCGTTTTGTTTCTTCACCTAGCATTATTTCAATCTTTTCTCCAGAATTTCTTGTGCCCACACTAATGTTTAAGTTTTAAATAGCCTCTAGTGATGGGCACGCATTGACCTTTCTGAAGTTTGCCATATATATATATTTATATACCATCTCAATTGTCGTTAGTGTAAGTCTGGTTTCGCTCGCCCAATTACTCTACTTTGTGATTGCTTAAGGCCTATAGAGGCTTTTTTTTAACATAGTAAACCAGTGGTGTCGGTATGTGTGGGCTCCAAAGGCATGTTTTTGTGGTTTGCTGGTGATGCTTGAAAATCACGTATTTAAGTTGTGCAAGAAATAGTATGGGATGCTCCACTCCCCCAGTACCTCCCTCTCATATGGCACTGGTAATTATTCATACATTCATCATAAACTTATTTGTATGCTTTAGTTATCACAGTTGTCGATCTTCTTTTTGCATATATCTTGCTCTTTCATAGTTTCGTTCAATTCACGAAGTATAATAATACTATAAGGTATTGTATCTAGTTTATTAGCTGACAACCAGTTCAGTTAGTCTGCAGAGCGTATCTTTCTCTCCTGTTAGTTACAATAAACATCAGATTTACAGCCTGACTGTCACTTATCCGAGTCTATCGTAAGAGACTTTACCTATTTTCACACTTAGTGATAATTTGTCAGCAATTAACATTAAATAAGAACAAATTATTTATCTGATTAGATGGATTTCACTTAAAATAATAACAATATTTTATACTTGCTGTATTCGATGTTGGTAATTTGCTCAGTGTATTGTAGCTCATGTTTTACTTTAAGCACAAATCACAACTAAAATAAACACTCTACCAATTTTGTCTCCTTTCATACCTGCAAAATTAAGTCATAAGAAATACTTAAAAAAACAAACAAACAAAAACAACAACACCATTCAATTAGACTAAACCTTGAATGAGAAAAAAGTGTACATTCTAAAATATAGGTGCATTCAACAGTATAAAAGTATATCATTTTTCAGTGGTGTAGGAAGATGCTTCGACAGAGCATTTGTGTTGTGGTTAATGGTGTGTATGTGAAAAAAATCATTGAACCATGCCACAAAATAAACTAATGGGGTTATGAGTCACATATGACCATGTAAAATGTAGCTGTTAATCTTTACCACAATTGATCCCATATGCTTGGCTTACATACTATATTAAAAAAAAAATTCTTCACTGTGGTGTTAATCCCATTATTACTGTAAAATACCTAAATTAAGACTGCTAAGTTATTTGTAATTAATTATTTACATTGATTGATGCTGACTTAAAATTGTCATCGTGTTTTGAACAAGAATTGCATTTTACTTATTATTTAGACTATCAAAGGTCAGTGTCCACAATGAACGGAGTTACATTTTCATTGCTTATTTTTATTGTAGCATTATAACTTAACTTCAATCGGTGTTTTATTATTATTTCTGAAATGTATTATGGCAATCAATTATATCAATGTAATGTCAATATAAAATATTTATAAAAAAACTCATGGTATGTGTACAAATTTAAGAAGTGAGTTGAGTATCATATTATAGCTATATAAAAATATTCTTCTACTTCAACAATCAGCCTATAGCTACAGTCAGAATCTTTTGCATGCCTTTACCAGTACTTAGTATCAATTTGGAGCTAGTGACAGAAGAAAGTCATACTATATTAACTGAGGCATCAACTCTCTCTTTCAAACATGATTGGGCAACAAGAAAAAATGTCTCTCATCAATTATGCAAATCTACAACTGATTAACATGTGACATTCTCACACAATTTTTTTTATAGTCTATTTTAAGTTCAATCAGCTGCTGTGCTGCCATGGAGTTTTATCTCTACACTTCTGCTGGGTGGGTGATCCCTCAGTACAATTAGCTAACTATTGTGTACATGTAATTTAACAGGAACAGTTGTTCTCAGCACAAAAAAATCTGTAGCTAAGTTATGCCCAATGTACATATTAAATAGATGCATCATTAATGGCTTGTTTGGGTCTCTGAACCAACAACCACTTGAACTGAATAAACTGATTAATTTAATAACTAACTTGTTTTATTTGTTTTTATCCAAATTTGCATTATTATTTGGGCAGAGCCACTGCCATTTGTTCATGCATATTGTCTTATATTCATTCACCATTACTCTATTCTACTATGTTTCACTTACTCATTTTCTGAGCATGCTCAGTTGTGTACCATATGGTCTGAGACCATTTTTTTTCAGAATTGTCCATCTAATGAAGTTTGAAGTTGGTCAACATCAGATTGTGACTGAGTTTCATTTTAAGCTAGCTAAGCTAGTTTAGGGCGAGCAGTCAACTTCTTGACTGCCCACTGGTGTCTGTCAGACTGACAGTCAGACAGATCGACTAAACACCTGCTTGTGGACTTACAACCCACAAACATTGGTAATTTAGTATATTTACATCTGTAATTTCAACATTTGGATTAGATATGATTGTATTACAATCAAAATTACTGCATTTTCATTCATTTTCAACCCAGTAATTCTACTTGCCTCAAGACTGTTCTTCATGTCTCAGTTTGCTCCAATCTGAATTATTTCATCATTAAAATTTTAAGTTCTTAAATTCTGGGAATAGTTGGTAGACAGCAGTTAAGACCCACTCATGTGAATCTGTTAAATGACTCCTTACGTAGTGTTTAGTGTCAGCATAACTTCAGGATACCAATTGCTCACCTTTATCACCTATGCTTAGTTTCACGTACTGTACCACCATAGCTGTAGTGGGGTGGGAGGAACGGGGGCACACTAGGACTCACCAAGACACACTTGTGGGAATTATATCCTCATGCGAAGATATTTGTGCAATTTTTTTTAAGTACAGAGCGATTATCTTTAGAACTTCTTCCATCAGCCATAGACAGTTTATTTTGGTGATATCCAAAATATCTATTAGTTCTGTTTCCATCTCTAAATGCAGCTTTAGTGTTGTTAATGCTGTATGGAATTTAGAATATAAACACTATCGAGGTTAAAACGTTTTTTGGGGTGGGCACGCACCCGAGTTCCTCTCCTAAGTGCTATGCCTATGTGTACTACTCTAGTGATGATTACATTATCTCATTGTGTCATGTGATGGCAGACCTGATAGCCTCAGCAGTGGAGAGTTGTGACTCCTACTCAATGGTAATGATTAACAAACAACAACTTAGTGGTAACATTGACTGTGTTTTATGACCAGCATGTGTTGCTTTAGTCATAAGTTGTGTAACATTGTTAACTCTTCTGTAAAATTGTTAAGCAGATGTGGGCTCCTAGTCGACTGACTTACACTCAGTATTTATATGGGCTCATTAATGAAACACATAATATTATAAGCAAAAGAAGATATTATTTGTACAGGAGACGGCATGTTTTAAAGAAATCAAGAAAGTATTAGATAAGGTGAACTCAATGCAACATTATCTTATCCTAATACATGGACTAATTTTACTGAATTTTAGTTTCTTAATTTCAATGTACAAAGTTTAGGATATGTTGCAAGTTTTTCAAGAGCAATTACATCAAAAATATCAAACTAATAATTATTTGCTATATTTAAGTTTCTGTTCCAAAATCATCAACTTTCATGTGCTACTGTATGCCTCAATCATACTTATATTCAGCGTTCAGCTACAAGTGAAATATGAATTTAATGGGTATTATAATATAGAGAAGAAAAGAAGGAAGAAATTAGCAAAACTTTAAGCATTAATTACTGTTCGTCCTATTAATTCTACTAGTGCTAATTGCTGTAAGTTAATGTATGTAAATATTTAATGAATGAAACACATAATTTAAAATATTAATCAGTATACTATTCATATTACATAAAGTACCAGCAAATATTGTTGAAGTTGATGTATATAATGCCAATGAGTGTGCTTCTCTATTAATAGAAAAAAAACAATGAATTCAATAAAACAGATAAATTGTAATTCTTTAGCTATATTAATTAAAAAATTTCACATAGGTGCTTAGTCTTTGAGGATTATAATGTTCAATAATAAGTTGTCTTGTACAAATTTATTTTTAACTACGTTAATACTTAAGTGATAATAATATTATTTTTTGAACTTCCCGTAGTATTAACTTTTATTTAATCAAGATGTTTTGATCCCGTAGGATCTTTATCAGTTGAACAATGAAAACAACTGAAAATTTGAAAAACTGGACAAATTATGCACTTAACTGGAGGAGAATAAAGACTAAAAAAAAAAAAAAAATTATTTATTAATTTATAGCTATATTAATACTTTATTATTATTTTATTTATTTATTTATTCATTTATTTATTTATTTACTTATTTATAGATGTTATTTAAACATTTATTTATTTATATAATTATATTTCTTTATTTTATTAAATTAATTAATTATTATTTATTCATTATTCAGTTATTATTCTTTTATTTTTTTGTTTGTTTGTTTGTTTCTTTGTTTATTTAATTGTTTATTTAGTATGATTCATTATTTAATTTTCAGTGTAAGCACTTTTTGAAGTTGCTAAAGGTCATATGATTTAGCATTTTATTTCATACTAGCTACCCACATGATTATTCCTCTATCCATTTGCATTTTTATCACCATCCTCTCTTGCATATATCCTCCAGCTAAGTGCATCATTTGTTCAGTTTTTCAATTTTCAGTTATTTTCGTTGTTCAACTGACGAAGGTCGTACGGGATTGAAATGTCTTGATTAAATTAAAGTCAATATTACGATAAATTAAAAATAATATTATTATTATTATCAGCATTAATGGTCTTAAAATTTTTGTCTGAGCTTTGCAATCCTTTGTTCTTGAATCTCAAGAACAAGAAACTGCAGAATAGTAACTACATTTGTAGTGTGTGACCTCTACAAGCAAGTAGCTATAGCTTTTAAATGTTTATGTTCAGGTTAAGTTATCACATACTTATTTTTTAAGAGTAACAGGTAAAAAGGTTCAAAATAAAAATTTTGTACTTTGGAATTAAAACTAGTGATATGCTTCACCACAGAGTGAGTAGGTGAACTAGATTTATAATAAATATAATTAGTTTGACAACAATAGCAGCAGAACCTTATTAAGTCAGTTGATCACTAAAAAAATATAATGAGTCAATCAAATTATAATTGCCTTTGATTCTCCTTGGTTGGTAGAAGTGTAGCAATTAAATTCATGCAAACAATTTTTTAAACTAATGCCTAAAGCAAATTCATTATCATCAATAATTACAATAGTTCTAACTGTTCTTAAAAATGTTTGAAATTGCTAACCTGTACTTTAGAAGAACAAGAATCTAAGAAAATAACATAATCATTGTATGGTTAGTACTGATCATGAATTATAAGAATATACATGATATAAGCAAACATCGTAGTATCAAGCATAGGATATATCTTTGAAATAGCTATACAGTAAAAATGATGTTTGTACTCAGTTTCTGATGGCAACATGAACAAGAAAGTGTAATTATTGAAATAGAAATTAGGAAGATAATGATAGGTGGGAAAGAGAGAGAGGCTCAAGTCCGTATACAATTATCATTCCTTATTCCCACCCCCCCACCCCCCACCATTAAAGCTAATAGCTATACATATTATATAATACTCATTGCACGATTCAGTGTATATTGTAGATATTTCAAGAGAATGCATAGGTAATTTGACAAGTGAAAATATAAGTGTTAGAGTGAAATACCATCCCATAATTGTACAACAGGTGTAATAAATTTTATCTTATTCATTGGATGTTTTTCCAAATGATATAACGATCGTGCTTAAAGCTGTGTCATTCAGCAGTAACTGCACAGTTGTCCACTGCTATGTTGCACTGGTTCTTTGAAGCAATCAATATTTAGCATTCAATATGGAGAATTTTAACGCTTCCATTATGCTGAAATATTCAAGGAGAGAATACCTTTACAAACAGTATGTATTATTTAAACTTTCAATGTGTCAAGGCATTGGGTACCTACTAATTTTTAGTCAATTATTACAATAGTAATAATTTAATGATTGTATACCTAATAAACTCCAAAAATCATTATTAAATATAACTTACCACTTGTATGCTGATGCGGAGATCGTGGACGGCCAGATATTGACATTCCTAATATTATTATGTTTAAGACAATATTCTATATGAATGTCAGTAGAAAAGAGAGGCAGGTTTAAGTACATTTGTACCACTGTAGGTACATAAAGCACCACTGTATGGCTGGTTATCTACTTATAGTTATTATGGTTATGACAATTAGATGTATTCTCTCTCTTCCACAGGCTTTTAAAAAAATACCGAATTAAAAATATTTTGGTCACCACCGGGAATCGAACCCAGGACCGCTTCTATACAAGCGGTCCGGGTTCGATTCCCAGTGGCAACCAAATATTTTTTGATTCTGTATTGGTTTAAAATAACCTGTGAAAGAGAGAGAATACATCTAATGGGTAAAAGAAGGCTGAGAAAGAAATTTGATGATATAACAATATTTTACGTATAACAAGTCATTAAATTTATTCACTATTTACTTACGTTTCTCAGGTCTTTTACTTCTCTTCGCTGTAATGAATAAATATCAGTACATAATGGAAAGTGCATTGATGTCATGACACCTTTATTAGATGTATTAGTCATAAAATAATAATATAATTGGCAACTTTTATTGTAGGTATACAAATTTGGTCCTAGTATTCAGGATACCAACATTATTGAATAGCCAATAGTTTATTTGTCCATGTTAGTTATTTTATTATAATCAATTAACTTGAAAGTTTATTTAATAATACAACTAATTAAGTGCTACTTTTCTAGTTGCAAAAATCTGATTTGAAACTTAGACTTTGCTTGCTGTCTAATTTCAAATGTGCAAGGTGTTGTAGTAATATGATTAATATTCTTCTTTCTTTACATACGTAAACTCCCTATAAATAAGTATTGATGCTAAAATAAAACGAACAAAATAACACAAAGAAGACATATACTATATTGGGGGCTGACATAGCCTAGTCTGTTAAAGGTTAAAGTCCGCACTGAACTCGCCGTGATACTCAAAATATGTTTTCAAATTATGCATTTTTCTCTTATTTGTGTTCTTTTAAAACTAATAAAAAAATTAAGATTGAAATATCTTGGTTGCACAATTTTACAGAGCAGGTTCACCATGCATTAGATTACTATTTCTTTGATGTTGTTCAATAACTACAACACACAATATAACAAAGGGCATAATTTATGGTATAAAACTTGGGTGATTATGACTTGCTTGGTTCAGTATCTGTTGCTTCATGTCCAGTTGAAGGAAGACCTGGTATAATAAAGTTGTAAGATTATGACAATATTATTGTGTACACAAACAAGTGGTTAAATTTACTCATACTGTTTTACTTAAGTTTACCAGTTCTTTTAATTCTTTTCTCTGTAATGAATAAACATCAGTACATAATAGAGATTGCATTATTTGTAATTTCTCATTAAGTGCAACAATGTCATAACACCTTTTGTACATGTATTAGTAATAGCATAATTAAAATATAAGTGGTATATTGTAATAACTTAACGTTTATTATAGGTATGAAAATTTTGTCTCATTTGTGTTAATGCATTCAAAATACCCAACACTATTATGTATTGCTCATAGCTATTTTGCTAATGATAGATAAATTATTTCATTACAATTTATTAGCTTATAAGCACCAGTTCTAATGTGATGGGATATGATTTTAAACTTAGCCATTGCTTGCTATATATATATATATATATATAAATTTAATTGTAAACGTACAAGGTGCTGTAGTTAAAGAAGTTTTATACAATATAGATCAATACATACCTAAACTCCCTTTAAATATGCATTTATGCTACAAATACAGAGCAAAGCACAAACCACACATAGACTATAATATTCTGGGCTGACATAGCCTAGTTTGTTAAAGGTTAAAGTCTGCACTGAAACTTGCAGTGATAATCAAAATATGTGAAAGTATGTTTTCAAATTACAGTATTCAGTATTCTTTTATTTGTGTTTTTTAACTAATTAAAAAAAAAAGATATAAATATCTTGGTTGCATTAGTACATTATACAGAGCAGGAATTTGCATTATGCACTAGATTGCACCATAATATGGCTTACTTTTTCTTCGACGTTCATTCACTACAACACAGATTAAAACAACACGTGGCATAATTAAAGGTATAAAACGAGTAAAAATGACATACTTGATACATTATGTTTTTCT
>WLWD01000304.1_pt1 | contig 73068 bp, 46 predicted proteins | sample 6712731 | NCBI WGS metagenome assembly WLWD01 (sample SAMN12718690, study PRJNA576275) | sponge metagenome | isolation source: marine sponge | host: Mycale hentscheli | place: New Zealand: South Island, Marlborough, Capsize Point | collected 2014-11-01
AAATGTTATAATCAAAGCTAAGATTTGAACTGTTTGGTGATTACTATTTGTAAAAAATAACAAAATGTTTAGATTGTAGAGTGCAAAATTTCTAGAAATGTGCTTGAATAAGTTAAATGTTCAAGAAAATTGTACTACTATAATCAGATATTAATTTAAATTTTAAGAAATACATTTTTAGTCATACAAATAAATATAAACTGGAACCAATTTTACACATCAACTAGTCCTTCTTCTGATTCTTATCGTTTCCATAAAAATGCAATATTTAGCACCAGAGATAGGACAATTATTACAGATCCAATACGAATAGTGACAGTTTTAAAAAGATTAAAGTTTTCACAAGTACAATTATCTGGGGACTAATTTAAGGTCACCCTGTGCAAAACTGAAATAAAATGATACTGATAAAAAAAACACTCATATCTTGTCCATGAAATATCAGTCTAAGAACTAATTAGTTGTACACCAAACTTCTACCAATGAGTATAAAACGGCCCTCAAATTGAATAACTTAGCAAACATCAAATATAATAACAACTTTAAGGTTATGTTCAGAGTTTGATAATTGTTTTTTATTATAAGCTGTAATTTTCATTGAAACTGAAAATTTCTATGACTTTTATTGAATTGTTTCTTAATAATAGTAAATTGAAAATCTCCAATTTCTGTTAAATTGTTACAGCAGTAGGTACTAATATATATATTATATGAAACTCCAACTCTTGATGTGAAATCAATATACAAGTTATCTGTTGATATTGTATTTATATCATTCTCAAAGTTTGTGGAAATATTAACATAATAAGTAAAATTCATGTTTAATTGATTATTCCACCTAATGTGAATATTACTAATATCATTCTCTGTAGTATTAATGACAATTCTGAAATTCACTGGAGTAGAGCAATCTGTCAAATAAGGAATAAACAACAAAAAATATTAAACTAAAGCATAATGATCTACATTATTGTTCAATGTTAGTAAGCTTAAGTTATACAATAAACATTTAATTCAATTTATCATAAGGTTATAAGTGTGGTAGGTTTCTCTGTTACCCCTTAGTTCATTACATACAATTGCTAAGTCATGCAGAATTTATACAGTAAAGAATTCAGTGTTAACATAAATAAATGCAAGCTTAATAAACAATTGCTTATATTTTGAAGTAAACAGCAGTTTTAGAGTGTATCATATAAAATAATGATTGTAAGCAATTATGTGTAATAAGATAGATACCAAAATATATATATATATCTATGATATCATTAAGTTTCGCTGTTTCTGGTAATGGACATTTTTTTAAACCAACAAAATAACCATTAATGCACCTCAATTAACTGTTATAGTATGCTGCACACCTCTATATGAGTTTAAAATATATTTTCAGGCATCTAATAAAAAAAACATACTTCATGTAACAAACACTATACAAAAAAAATCACAAATATTGATAATACATGGTGTTATTTGAGTTATGCAAAAAAATTGTTCATGGTTAGTTAATACTTCAGTTAGTCACGCCCATGAATTGAGCTGAATAAATACTAATGGTAGCAGTGGTCCATACCCACCTTTACTAACCTACAACTTTAATCCTTCTTGATTCTTGATTACACGTCACATTAGCTGATAGAACATTCCCAGATTAAGTAAACTGCAGTGTTGAACTGACAAAACTATTGATCAGACTCAATAAAGTAGTGTTTACTTCTTCACTGTGGCTTTGAACAAGAGTCATTGGTATGTTTAAATTTTCAGCAATTAAATACCATCTTGACATCAGTCCATTAGAACTTGTCCATTTCCAATTTATATTTCCAGTATAGGATTCATTACAAGTTAGAGTATGCACTTGCCCAGGACAGACATTAATAATATATTCCGTTGGAAGAAGTGTAGCACCTGAAAAGGTATAATTGAACTAGGTTTCACATTTTCAATTAGTTGAATCACTACAAATTTCATCTATTTCATTCCATTATAATAATTTAGTGGAAATGTGCTGGAAACAAGCAAACACTAATATGGTAATGTGATAAAATATAGAAAGAGGATGCAATTGCTTATGCATTTCCTCTATCCTTTATGACATAGATATAACTTAGTATTATAGCAATTAGGTTGACAAACAAAGGATTTAGAACACATTAATTGTAGAATAGTTAATAAAAGCTTTAGAAACTTGAAAACAATAGAATTTCTCTCTATAGTGAAAATGTTTACTTAATAAAGATAAACTATTACAAAAAGAAGATTTGTTTGCCATGGGCCAAAAAATGGAGGATAATATCATGTTCAATTTTGTTATCATTGACAATAACTGCATTTGCATCTAAATGCTACATCAGATTTAGGGCATATTAATGTTATGTGTGCATTTACAGTGCAAAATGAAGTATTTAAAATTTCTTTGAATAATGTAGCTACCTACCTCACATTTTGCGTGCTGATACACTATAGAACTTTAATCTAACAGCCTAAAAATTCCTAACCTTTACTACCACTTCCTTTTAGTAAATGAATTAGTATGGCTTGCTTAACTGTTTAAAACATGTGAGGGTTTGAGTGCTAACTCCTGAGCTTAAATCATTTTCTTTAATGAAGGTTGTAATTAATCAACCTTTAGGTGAAGGGATTCTCACCAGTCAAGAAGCTCAACTCTTCCTCCTTGGAAATCTAGATCCTCATCTGGCTTTGTTATCTTTTCCTAGCCATACAGTTTACAATGCTACATGACTGAAGCCTAAATAAAGTGTCCTGCTTAGTAGTTGGAAAAAACATAACATCTACCCCAAATTCCAAAACTGCGTTACTATAAATATGTTGGCTAACTACAACCCCTTTTCTTTGCTAATTTGAATATCAGGGTGTTAGAGTAAGCTTAAAGTCAAATGCTACAGTACCGATATCTATGAATTAAACACTTACTAAATTGAGCCCCCACTGGTGTTCTAAGCAATGCAATCCACACCAATAAGTAATTGCTCGAGACCGTCCACATCCTTGGCGCTGCTCTTAAGTAAGAGTAAAACTTTCCCTCGTTGTAGGCTATGATGCACTCGAACAGAAATTACTGCAGTGAGACATATCCAGCATAAAACCCCGCAAGCAAAATGTATTATTTAAACGAAGAGCTCGGCGGAAGCTGTAATTTTTTTCTTCAAATATGGAATGTGCATTCAGTTCATATAGTTTCCCGAGCCAGATCCTTTACCGATTGCTCGGTGAAGGCAGGGGTCAGGTCATCGTTTATTAAGTGTACAGTTTCAATTACCTAGGTAACAGTTGTATAAAGCATATTATATGGGGTGAAGTTTATTTACATCCCGTTATGTGCACTCTAGCTAGTAGACACCCAAAAATTTAGGTAGAATTGCTGGCTGTGGAATCTCTACTAGTGAAAATCCACTAGCTTGTAGATGTGGTTTCAAGCTCCCCACCTCTATCAGAGAAAGTTTGTAGACATGTGGTGATCTGCCTTAAAGGGAATGATGAAGGAAGGATACTGCTCTGAGCTAGCTACTACAAATCAATCAAACAATAAGACGTTTTTCCTTGGTTCTGCTGATTCAATAACTAGTTGACAAGAGCCAGAATAAAAAGTGGCTATGTGATGATGAACTGTTTAATGAATTGTAGGTAAATCAATATAATAAACTACGAATTGCATGGAATTAAATGCACTATTCTAGTCTTTTACAGAACAGAAAAGATTAAATAAATGTCGATGCTTTTTATTAGATATAATGTCATGAGGTATTTACTTAAGAACATTATAAAAAAATAGTATTAATAATGTCATGTATGTTGAAGTCCATAAGCTGAATTAGCTGTCATTTCTGTGGCTTCACTGTGATGGTCAACTTTCACTTCCTCATAGGTAGGTGTACTAGGATGCTGTGGAGTAGTCACACATTTGGTGAAATTGTTGCTTCTCTCTTTGGCTCTGTATAATAGTACATATAATATAGGAACGATTAAAATTAAAAAAAAAAGGTTTTGACAAAATTATTGAATTTGACGGCAATATAATAATTTTGTCAACATTATTCAGAAATAAAATCAAGGCAGGTATTTATTCAACATTCCTAATTAAAGTCAGGGAGGCTCAATAAGGGAAAAAGGGGAGGGGTAAGATGAATCTTAGGGACGGGTTGGGGTATTGATCTTCGTATTAGTATAGGTACTTTTTGGCTGTGCTAATTCAACTACTTAATAAAATTGTTTATGCTTGATCTAAACAATGTCAGCGAACACACTTGCTTAGCGGTCAATGCTTTTAGAAGTTTTGGATTGTATTCTCTCTATTAAACAAATCTGATGAACTACTCTACTTTTGAGTGATCCATGTGGTGTCTTGACTTACCTGAAGCCTCATATGATACTACATGTTACAACATATCATGAGAACATTTATATTAACTAACTTCGAAAGAACTAAATTACTAAAAAAGAAATAGGAGCTTTTCAAATGTAGCTTATTTAATACATACATAATGTAACATACGAACGAACATCATTGAATATCTTAGCAAGTTGACAAAACTGATGGTAGTATATCAATGTACACATATTCATGCAACCTTTGCCCTCCCAACAATGAACTGCTGGAGCTTGCCTGATAAGTCCATAAATTTTTAAAATTTTGTGCAATTTTTTTTATTAAAACTATTGCTAGAATTATTACTTACCTTGTATTTCTGTTTTTTATCACTACAAATGTCATAGTGAATAGTATTACAGAAAGTATAAATAAAACAAGTGAAAAGCAGAATACAACAGGGAGAATAATTAGATAATAGTCATTGATAGTAGTAGTACAAATATTCTTCGGAGTGGCTATGATAGAAGTTCCAGTAGTTGTGCTGTTGTCAAAGTGATAAATATCTAGTGAAAAAATAAAATAAATTACTAATTTACAATATTGATGACTTTACAGATATTCTACTATAGTATGTCCAAGTTGAGTTGGCACGACCCCAAGCGCGGTAAATGTGGAATGCATTTAATACTTATCCGGAAGCAATTTAGTCTAGTGAATCCAAGTCAATTAAGCCCGCAAACGTCAACGTTGGTTATTACTTCCCTCATCATTCGTCATGTCCAAGTTATACTTACAATATATAATTACCTGAACTACAATTCATTTCAGATGAAGTAACTTTCATGCATGAGGTACCATTCAATACATGTTCGGTACACATATATATATAATTAGTATCATTTAAATGCAGAGATAGGACAAATTTTTGATCCATTGAACAATTAAATATCGATATATTTCCTTCAATATAAAATTCTTCCCCACAGACGTCAGTTCTGAAGGTGATTGTATAATCTTCCATATAATAAATTGTCAGTAGAACACTAATAATTATATTATCAAAATTAATTGTTCCAAATTTTGATGACAAAGTGATGTTAGTGGGTGATAATGAAGAATTAGTAAATTGTAAGATAAGACTGGCTCTCGTTTCCAATGGTATTAAATTTGTTATGAAAAACATATTAAAATTTGGCTTCACTGACATACAAGAAAGTAAATAACATACAACAAATTGACAACAATATTAGAATTAATGGATAACATTAGCAAATGGCTTATTATATCTAAGTTCATTATGTTCATTACCTTAATTAATACTATCACAGCTAAGTTAACTCATTAATAAACATATAATAATCAGGATTGGTGGTCACTTGCCATTTTTTTAAGGTTTAAACTAAACCACTACCAATGCTTGCTTATTCATGTCCAGAAAAACTTGCATGAATTATTTTGATGATAGTATTGCTAGTTTAATAACAGTTTTTGTGTTTAAGTTTGTGAATTAATTGCTCTATTATAAAATTGAAGAGTAATTTAAACTTTAACAGGTAACGTATAATATTATTTTTGTACATTAACATTTGTAACATCTGTTCAAGATTAAATTTCTACACTAAACTATAATGAAATAAATAGACTGTATATCATAATTAATAACATCCACAATGACCATTTTGGTAATAATTACATTATTATACTAAACCTTGAAAGCACACAAGAACCACATAATACAACTTTTGCTTGTTTGACTAAGTTGTGCTTATAGGATTAAGAAGGAGATGCAGTATTACCTTTTGACAATATATTGACGAGATGATTTATATTACAGCTTATAACTGATGGGATTAAATGACTTTCTCTATACTGAAAACTTAATGTCGAAGAACCATTACCAAAATAGTGTGTTGTTATACTACCATCATTTCTAGTTAATTTATTATCCAACACAGTGTATATGACTTCAACTTTTGTAGAATTTACAAACCACAACCAAGATATGGAACCAGATGAAACATTGCACTGCAGAGTCACATGATCTCCTTCACACAAATATATATTGCCACTAGGCTCTAGCAAGGTTGTAGGAGTAGCCATAATACCTGCAAAACACAACATAGTATGTTTAAGTATCATTTGAATTACCAGTTATAAAAACATGAAAACAACTAGTTCCAGCAGTAGTAACACATCACAGTTCCTGATTGTAGCCTTCATCAGTTGCATTTGATTCACAAGCACATTACTGATAAAACAGTATTTGATGTAGTGAGGGAGAAATTTTATTATAGTTGTGTATGTAAGATATTATTTATTTTACGATAGTACTATTATCCACTACAATGTCTCATTAACTCGAGTGTATATATTATTTTATCGAATTACTACTCAAACCAGTGGCCATTTAGCTAGAAGCATACAATAGTTCTACGATTTCACAGGGGGTAGGAATAACTGCAGCAAAGCATGTGGGATTGTCACGAAAAATTTGGTCCCCCCTAAAATCCGGTCCGGCCGGACCAAACATTGCCGTCAAATACGGTCCGACTCCGTCACCAACGGTCCCCGCACGTGGTTAACATAACGGGCGGGGATTAATTCAATAGTGCACCTATTTTATATTTTTCAGTACAGGAATGCTTTTTATTATTGTCTCTTTTAGATTTAGCTAAGCCTTAATGATGTTAGCCTTTGCTTGATCCAGTACTATCTGGATACGAAATGGTTGGGTTCATTTACAATTGTGGGTTCACTTGGTCGTGGACTTTACAGACTTCAAAAAATCGATAGCAATGAAATTATTCCTGTGTAAATGCAGTTCATAGGAAGCCCTACAATGTATGAATTGCAGTGATATAATATTGGGCAATATTATTGACAGATGCAAAAAAATTACTGTTAAATTTTAGCATGAATAAATTCTGGAGACTCAAATAGGGATCAAACTCAGTCATCTCCATCTCTTCCAGACAAAGCTGCAACACTAAAAAGTTTCACTATATCAACTTGTAGTGATTCTGATAGTGATCTGGATTCTGATGACTCTATGCCATCATTATTAAATACAGGAAGATCATTGACCCCTAAAGTAAGCATGCCCGTTATAGTAGCTTTTCTGAAATAGAATTACATTACACTTAATCCCAACTGAAGTAGTAGTTAGCTAGTTGAAGAATTATAATTATTGATTGTGTAGGTTGATTTTCAAAATTGATATTCAACAACTGCTGCATTATCTGATGAGGCTAAAACATCTGCATCTAACTTTACCAATACGGTTAATCTAAAGCTTGATCTAAAATTGTCTTTAGTAATAATTATCAGATATTATATCTAATTATAAATTATTTGTATCACCTTTAAGTGTATGATTTGTTTAGGGTGTTACTTGATCAGCTCAATAATGATATCCTGCTGCTTATATGGAAAACTGGAGCTAGGTTTGAGCAGCATTGCTCAGCCAATGATGAAAAAGTTAATGTAAATAAATTTAGCTTACATGTTGATATAATTTATTAAATTTGTATCAGCACACAAGATGAATATGCCCTGAGCATGTCGCAAGTCAATGAGTGAACCATCTTTGGTAGAGGCATTTGATTTTGTAATTGTGAATGCTGTATTACATGAAAATTTTGATGCCTTCAAGAAAGCTGAAGTTCAACCTCGATTCAGTTATGTTTCTGCAATAGAACTGGTTTCTTTCTTTTGCAAATGCACCAATATTACATCTCCATGTATAACTCAATATGTAAGTGAGTTGATCCAACTTCATGCATCTATGATACTGAGATGATGAGAAGACTCGTTTACAAAAGTTTGATGTCTGGAAAATGTACACCTTTCCCACAGAAACTGAGGGCCAGCAAAGGTCCAGCTCAAGGCTAAAGATGATTTTGAGATTCATTGTTATTGCAGAATGCCAGAGCTGGAAAATATTGGAATGATTGATTGCACCAATTGCAGCCAATAGTTTCACTTGAAGTGATTCTGTGCAATACAATTTTTTTTACAAGTCAAAATGATAAAGTTAGTTTTTATAAAAACAGCAAAACCATGTCATTGATGGATTATTTAAAGCCTCAGCAGTACATATTTATCACAAATGAGAGAAACTGTTTATTAATTAAAATATTTACAATATAGAGTCAAAGTTAAGTTTCTGGAAGAAAGAGCTAACTAAAATATATTTTAGTTTTAGTTTTAATTTATACTTTGGAAATTTGTAACAACAACACATTGTATAAATTGTTTTAGTTTTAATTAACTAAAACAGCTTGAATAATAGTTATTTTGTACACAGAGTTTTACAGTCTATCAGAAACATTCACTCTACTGTAGAGAAACTGCAAATATGTATGAAAGAAAGAGCTACACAGTGACTCTTGAAGTCCAATGTTCAGAATATTGCTAACAACAATCATCAAGCATTTCTTAAAAGTATTTTAATCAGGCTTGTGATATTGTAAATAATTCATCTTGTGCAATCTTTAATATATATTATAATATATATATATATATATAATATTATATATATAAAGTTCTGAGAGCGGGAATCTTTAGATTGTGTGACATGAGGCAACATTTAAATTTTCCCTTGATTAAATATAATACTGTCTCCAGTCATTCATTTCTTTCACATATATCCTAGTCAAAGCTAAGGTTAGGCTACTGAATACTCTGCCTGAGAAGCTAATCTGGCTGAATTAAGGCCAATTTATTATTTTATATAGTTATTTTAGTTATTATTTATTTATTCATATGTTTTGTTTCATTCATTTACTTTGTTCCTGTTTATTAATTTGTTCACAATTCATTCATTTAATTTGTTTTGCTCCGTATACATTTTTTAATAGCTATTATTCATTTCTAGGGCAAAACCAACTTCCAATAATCCTAGTCAAGTCATCGCTCTTACTAAATTGTAACTTGAATGCAGTCAAGATAGGGGGGACTATCTAAGATGGAGGGGGACCGTCTGTGCTAACACACACGGTCCCACCAGGACCACTCACGCCTATACACGCACGGTCCGCCGGACCGTCGGTGTACACACAGATTGTCCGGCCAGACCACTTTTGGGGGGACCGAATTTTGCATGACAGGATAATGTATTGTATTTGCAGATGGTCAATTTGAACTTCAGGTTTCACCTTCCAATTCATGAGAAGAGAGAATAATAGTAATTTCAAGTCAGAATTGAGTGAAATTTGAATAAAAAATAAAAATAAAAAAAGAACTCAGTAATAAAGTGCACTTGCTTTAAAACAAATTTTACCTGCATTTTGTTGTTTATTTCTAACAAGAATTTAAAAAAAATTGTGCTAGGCTTTGTTAAAAGGACTCCCTTCTATGCCATAATTCTGGCTTCATCAGTTAAAAAAGAAATCATACAGTGAAATAATTGCTGTCCTATAAGACTACTATACTATGTGTTCACTCGTCCTAATACTCATGACCCCCCCCCCCTCCCCCCCACCCCTCCTTCTCAATCCTAGTTGGTGTCTCTTCTTAATGATATACAGGGGTGTTTATAAGACTACTACACTATGTGTTCACTCCTCCTATACTAGTCCAATTATAATAGATTTGGTAAGCTTAATCTATTCCTCAGAATCCCACCCAGGTCGTAGCTACTATGAAAATTAAAGTAAGTGTTGCTATACTTCCTAATTATTACCCTAGAGATAAACTAAGTTGTATTCAACGTGTCTTACCTTCAATGTGTGCAATAACTCCTACTAAAGAGAGAACAACTGATATCTTCATGATAACGTTTTCAGATCAATCCAACAGATATTGAAAGCTATCTACTGGTGGAGGTTACGGTATACCGAACTCCAGCGCAATTTAATAGAATATTACTATTTCGAACGTTCGGGTGGTGGGGCGATGACTACTTGTAGTTGTCAACGCCCACTTTCTAAGTATTATTGCTGGTATGAAATAACCACTTTTTTCATGCGTTTAAATAATAGTCAATTTTATACGTGTATTTTAGACACAGCACATAATTTTTTAGTTTTGAATGAAATTTAGGAAATTTGACATTATCGTATGCAGGGGCAAGGTTAAATTTGAGCTAACACATCCAGAAATATTACAACTTTTTTTAAGAAATTTATTAAAACAAACAATAGCCAATAAAAAGTGTAATAAATGATGGAGTGTACTAACCACAGAGAATAATTAAATTCAATTGATTAGATTACAATCATTGATTTCAATACTTGTACAGGAAATTCTGGTCATAAAAATAAACGGCTTCTCTTTGCTTAACTGTGGTTAAAAACATAATTAAGAGCCACCATAGTGTAAAATTTTATCTTGGGAGTGAATTTAGACAAATTGGGTACCATCGCAATTTTTTTTTTCATTTTTGGACTTTTTATATTACAATTTTATTCTGTAGGTTGAAGCGTTTTTAAGCTTTGCCCAAAATTTCAAGTCAATTGGCAGTTCATTCCGATGTATTTCGGGGCTCTCTAAGCTGTCTTGCTTCGTAGTGGTAGTGAATCCTCTCCTAAACTGTTGAAGGTAATAATTTTGCCCCAGGGCTGCTCTTCAAAGATGAAAATTGAGTATTATATGTGTTGAAGGAGGACGGCAAACTGGGTTTGAACGATTCCTGGTACTTGCTTGAAGCAATGATGAAACACATCAGTACAAATTTAAAATGAGGTGTTTATTAAACTCACTTTTTGAATTAGAGTCAAACAACAAGTTGGCTTTTTTGATACCTTAATAATGCATAACCTGGCGGAAGCATCACAACTAGCGTATTAAGTTACAGAGAAAGTACTATATGAATACTGTTTAAATAATCTGTAATAAAATATTATTGTTATACAGTAATCATAATATATATATAATGTATATGACTTAATAGTGTTACTTTAATCACATCTGTACAATTTTAGTAATGGCAATATTTCACTTGTTCAGCCTTGTAAATACAAAAACAAGAAGTACACAAATTTGATATTGTCTGGGGCGTAACTCCCAGGTAGGATAATTAAAACTGAAGGTCCAGGTTCTACTGAGGTTTTAACACTGACACAATGTGGTTTATAGGTAGATAACTAAATATGGATACATTCTCATTTGTTATTTTGTTAGTATAATATCTTGTGTACACTTTGAAAATGTTTAGAATGGCTTTCAGCATAAAATATTGTAGGACATTATTTGTTGTGGTAACATAAGATCAGTTTTGATAGCAGTGTTTACAAGAGCAGTGGTAAACAGCTACATTGTGAAACTCGGTACAAACTATATTTTTTCTATTTCTGTGTATCAGTTAAGTATGGCATGTTTTGAAGTAGATATAGTAAGGGATTATTGACAACAGAAGCACAAGTGTAGTGATAACATTCAGGTGACCTTGCTGTAGGGATGATGCTATACCAATATTGTTATAATTAAGCAGAGCAAGTGGCACAGCCTATAATATAAATAACAGGGTGAAGTCTATATTCCAAAATTTGGTTTGAAAATAATTTACAGTCTAGCTAATAGGTTCAAAATCGGTTCCTTCCCTCCTTCCCAACTTTCCAATAAAAATTACTCCCCACTGATTAGGGTGATTTTAGTGATATCCAAAATACTCTTTACTAAAAATTAACAATTTGATGATACTGCATGTTAAGTTTCAGTTAAATTAATTTAATTTTGTGATGCTAGTAATGAATTTATGAAGCTTTTTGTCAAAAATCATCAGGATGTAATTGTTAACTGTTAATACTTAAAAATTGTAATGTATTATGCAATGCATTACAAAAATTAACTTTGAAGTGTGAGCATCCTTAATTAAACTAAATGAATGCGTATTATGACCACCCTTTAATTAAAAAGAGCAATGATGAAGGGGGTTACTTACTAAATAAATTTCAGTACTTCATAGTTACATTCTTAAATAATCCACAATTTAAGTGCCACTGAAATACTTCTTACTGATAGATGTGTAAGATGACATAATACAGATGAGTAAAATGTAACATTTAATTCATGCCTGGAGTATCAATTTTACACTATAAGATATTTTTTGGGCCAGACACCACAGGAAGTACTGCATGAATAAAGAATTATGATGTTTGTGCATGACACTCACTTGCAAATGTTATTGAATAGTATTGTAAGTCTTGTTCACGAGTTCATTATGTCATTAATTGTACTTATGCGCTTGAAATCATCACTTCTTTTACAGAATTCTCTGCTAGCCAAGGTGTGACTGTGTGTATAACTTTTATCAAGTGCCACTCAACTCTCCTTTACACATTTTCCTCACAATAATGCCATTCCCTATTTAACCACCTCACCCTAGCTATCTGATTATTCGGACCTAAGCTAAGACCGAGTCCTCCACTCGGTACTCCAACGTCCAAGAAAGTTACTGCCACAAGGTCGCCATCCTGACAGCGAGCCTTGTATCGGGCAGACGACAAGGGCAGCCATTTTCAATCCCCTCTGAAATAAAAAGCTAAATCATTATGTTGTCCCTCAGGAACTTCAAAAAGTGCTTAAACTAAAATCATAATAATGAATAATACTAAATCAACAAATAAATGAAGAAAGAAACAAATAAACAAGTAAAGAAAAGAATAAATAACTGAATAAATGAATACAATATATTATAATGATAACAAAATCCAAATGTTCAAGACAGTAGAATAACGTGCATAATGAACAACAGCAGCCAATAAATGAGCAAAACCAGAGAAAAACATGTAAGTCAGCACACCAGGGCTGGCCAGATTATGAGCCTATTGAGTTGCCAAAACACAGCTTATAGCCTAGCTGTTAAACTGGTTCCAAGCAGCTTCTGGTTGTGGTCAAGCAGTTGACTGCAGGGATTGTTGTGGAGAGCTCTAGTGAACTGACATTCAGAGATATAACCAAACTTACATGAGTCACCAACCTCAACCAATGGCGCCATATAAAAAAAAAAAATAAACGTAAATAACCACCTGGTTAAATTAGTTACAAACACGGTTCAGCTTAGTATTTAGAATAAAATATTTCACATTTTCTTAAATTTTTTTGTAATATGCATAAGTAAATCACAAACTTACTTTAGCATAGAGTGAACTAAAAATACTACTTTTAAAATCCTCCAGCATCAGTTGGCATCTTTTCTGACATAATGACACCAACCAAATTATTATTATTAATAGAATTAAATGGAATACAAACTACTGAACAGCAATATACTAGTGAAGTGGTAATTAGCCCTCACTAGTACTCCAACTCAAGATCATTAATTATGAACCAGCAATACATCAAATAACTCTTACTCACCCAAAAAAAATTCTTTATTTTGGTGATGTTTTGAAGTAGAAACACAAGAACATTCATATAAATAAGAATTTTAATCTCTGCTCAAAATAAGTAATAGGCGGGTCAAACAAGCATACTGTTTTCTTCATTGATTAAAAAAACACCGTACTTTTTCCCACTGGCTAAAAAAAAAGTGACTTGTCTCTTCCTGAATAAGCATGGAGTGTCAGCACTTAGATCAATCTCGGTAATAAAAACTATAGTTGTCCCCCCCCCCACCTTCCCCCAACTTTAAACTGTTTGTGCCTCCTATGTATTAAAACACTCAAATGTCTTTAGTCTCTTAGGCCTAGTTGATGGTTAGCTAACTCTATAGGTGACTATTGTTACATTGTGATCTAAAAATATACGTAGACATTCAATAATTTTCTGTCCAAAAGTTCGGGGTCTTTCCAGGACCTATCTGGTCCCCTGAGCTTCCTACCTTTTGCCTGCTAGCCTATTAGTCCGGGCTAGAAATCCAAATTTTGTGGCCAACCTCGATTTCCTATATAAAGTAATTTTTAAACTTATTTTGGTCAATTTATACCTGCTGAATCCAAATCTGATGAGTGCCAGTTGCAAAAACTTGAGCATTTCTCGATAATTAAATTTAAAATGCACCTTTTTATTTTATGCATTTTAATGTCAAATAAATCCTGTTGTCTACCATTTACTCTAGCATTAGGCCATACTATAATTTCTCAATGAGATTAGTTCTTGTCTGACATAGCATTTATAACGACATTAAACTTTAATCTGCTAAGTGCCTTATAATGCACTGTTATTTCCTTGTATGATAATTTCCATCACTTTGTTTGAGAAAGAGAGTGAAAGTTGCCCAGTATGTGCTCACACACTATTGTTTGGTTTATTGAACTTCAATTTTTGTATTTTAAATATTTCAGTTTGTTTTAGCGGTAAACTTTACAAGCTAGCATAAAATCAATAATATGTTGAGCTTATGCTGAATTCCTATGAACTAAACATTTATTTGTTGATATAAGGAATAACAGAGTTATTATAAAGAGCAATTAAAATTACCTGTTGTATATATATTTAGTAATTCATCGTGTAACTCATGTTCACCAATATTCTTAAAAGCATCAGCAACTTTCTTCCAGGTGGGCACTGTTTGACTTCTTATCCAATTGTCACAAAGCTCAATCAGACAATCAAAATCATTTGTTGCTTTAGCTTTCATTAATTGTATGTTTTCACGGGAGAAATTGAAATACTTGCTCAAACTCTCCCACTTACAAGCCACTTCATGCAATTGTATGAGGAGAGTATCTAAATTTAATAGCTTATCTGTATACAAAAAAGTGAAAATAATGTTCATAGTTGTAAATCACATTCTATTAGCAATTTCTGTGTAGTACATGTATGTATACTATATACTATACACCCAATACTGGACCAGATTCTGCGCACAGACTGAAAGTTCAAGGAGAATGAGTAACAGTAACCTTCAATTTCAGGCAACAAACAAAAGCCATTGGATGAAAGGCTCAAAATCAAAGCAAACTGCTTCCCGAATGCAGAAATTTGGGCACACTCCCTAATTACTAGAGAAGCAGGCACGTTAACTCTTCTATAGCACTTGCCTTGATTTTTTTTATCCACTAAGCCTTTTCAATGATGAATATGCATATTATATAGCATAGGTTGTTAGCAAGAACACTGTATACAGAGAGAGCGATAGCTAAGTAAGTAAGCACAAACTTCAACTAAAGCATCAAAGAGCAATCATTAAACAACGATGCATTATCCATACAACTGGAGTGACTTGTACAAACTAGCCTAATAGAGCAACTAACTACAAATCAGTGTTGATGGAAGTGGGGGGGGGGGGGGGGGGGGGGGGGAGAGGGGAGGGACACAGGCCTCCTCGGATGTGACTTGTGGAGTATACAGTGTGTTCATATTAATTTGATTAGTGGAATATACAGTATGTTCATATTATCACATTCTGTGATCGAATTTCAAAACTGATTGGCTCATGAATTCAATTCTATTTGCAAAACCAATAAAAACCAGCTGCTTTTTTCACAATATCACAGGACACAGTTGGTATTTTGGAACTGTCATCATTAGGGAAAATCAGTTTTCTTTCGCTTCTGGGATAAATAGAGTAGAGTGGTTGATTCCGATAAAATTAGAGCTCTACCTGCAGAATGTAGGGTATCTTCTTCAGCGCTGACGTACAAAGATGAAATTTCAAGTGCAGAATATGTCTTCTGTGCTATTTTCTTCTAAAAAATCAAATTTATAATAGTTTAAGGAAATTATTAATCATGTAAATGCTCAAATTTAGAATAAATAATATATTATGTATGATGCTATTAAAGAAATACATGCAAACTTTTATGCTGCTTCTTACAGATTTTTGACCTCTCTGAGTATGTCCTTCAGACTGAAATCTTACAGTGGTGTATTTGTAATCATCTTTAACCTAAATAAACAATTATATTAGATTTAACCTGATTAGCTAAAATTATGGTGTAATTCATAAACCAGGTAAATTAGCAGACATTGTAGAGAGCTACACCACACCCTGCACTTGTGGAATTGTCTTTACTGTGGAACACATGTTGTCCTGTCCGAAAGGAGGCTTCCCATTATCATGCACAATGAAATTAGAGACATCACCGCTACACTCCTGACAGAGGTCTGCAATGGTGTGAAACCCGAACAGCAGGAAGTGACTAAAGGAAAACAGACAGGAAGAGCAGCCATATTATAAGCAATTGCGGCCAGACTGGACATAGCTGTGAATGGTTTTTGGAGGAGCAGATTCCAGAAAATATATTTAGATGTGAGAGTTTTCACAGGGTGAAAAGTGTCCATTTACAACCATAAAAAAAATCCGTAAACTGTCTTGGTAATTAGAGTTAACAAAAAATTTACAAGGTTGTAGTGGTTAACAAACTAGTTATCAACACATTATACACTAATTTACGATTTTGTTATGGTTGTCAATGGACACTTTTCAGGCAGTTTTTTAACCCACATAATACCTCCAACAGCAGCACCACAATAGCCAACTACTACATTACACATGAGAGAGAAGGAAGGCCTATGAAGAAAGAGTAAGAGATTTTTAGTACGCCTCTTTTACTCCAAAAGTAACGTCGGCCTGTGGAGGATTTGCAAAACAAGCAATGAGCTTCTACCAAGTTTTTGCATCCAAGTTAGCCACAAAGTGGGAGCAGCCTTATAGCCTTACTATGAACTTGCTTAGGTGTATCATTTCCTTTGACCTTCTCTATTCTTCAATCCAGTTCATTTTCTCATAGGGGTCACTCATTCAGAAGTCCATCCATAGACCTCGTCACAACAGAGACAAGAATAGACACTCACTAAAAGCAAGAGTCATCAAGAATAACCATTTTTCCCCTAATTACTTATCATGTTTTTTTTTGGTTTTGTTTTGTTTTAAGTTTTTTTACTTCACTTTACTCTGCCTCGGGCGACTGGTCGCTTTATTTCCTTCTCATTTATTAGTAGAAAATTAGGTACTGAATCGTGATGTATTTTGAGCAGGAAAGCTGTGTTTTTTTCTATTACCATAGACTTTTGTATTGAGTTTTGGAATAGCACTTTCTCTTTGATTTTGGCGCAAGCTTTCTAAGGGTGCAAGCCCCGGATGTGTAACTGTTTCCGTTTAAAAGTTGTTCAGCTTTTTTTCTGGCCAACTCAACTTGGACAGACTATTGCATATGCTAGCATGATTGGTGTAATTATGAGCACAATGTGATAGCTAGTTTTTGGAAAAACATATGATTTGTTTGTATTTTACTTTAGCAATAGCAATTAGATGTATTCTGTAGACTAGCTTTGGAACTTTATAAATGAATCTTTGAGTTTAGTAAATACCCTCTGTTGATTTTTCTATTTGAAGATTCCAATTTTGAGGTGTTTACCAGGAGGCGCTGTCTGGACTCCCCACTTTGAGCCCTTATAACTTCAACACTAATACATATTATTATACCACGTGAGCATAACAATAGCTTATATCCTTTAGTTTCTTCATTTCAACTTGGGTGTCCTGGCAGTGCCTCATATTTAATACCAAAACTAAGTTATCCAAACACCCCATTTTTGACAGTGATACTGTAAGAAATATAATACTTTCAGATTCAGCACTGTTGCCCATCAGGATGCAGATCAACGACTCACATACAAAAAGTGGCCATACCAGGATTCAGATTAGTCATGTGTACAGGGATTCTTATATTAGTTGTGAATGTGGTTGAGGTTACCTTTGAACTCTGTCCCTTCAGCATGTTTCAAGTAGATTAATTGCTAAAATGATTAGCATTGTTAGCATAGCATACAAATTTGTGCACAATTCGCCAACCCCTACTATTTTCTCCTTTTCTTTATTCTTTGAATATTTGAATATAGTCTTATAGGAAATACAATTATAGCTTACACTTTTCCATAACTAGCTATAGATATTTAACCCCTTGAAAATAGGTCCCCCTCAATAAATCCTAGTTCCGCCCCTGTAATATATATAGTAGTTATTACATAAGTCAAAGTGTACACAATTCCAGAAGACATTGCAGCTAGTGTCCTTATTAGGATTAGGGTAGAGTAGCAATGATCAAGTTTTATTCACGAATAATTCATTAGCTAATTAGCATTGGCAAATACAAACTGAATGGGTAAAGTATCGACACAAGATGAATTGGTAAAGCATTATCGACTTCAATAGAATGGCACAAAATCTGAGTCTATAAGTTAGAAGGAAACAAAACCTGATTCTATCTGATAGAAGGATAGAGAGACTAGTAGAAGAAAGAGAAGACAAGAGGAGATATGAGTAAAAGTGATATGTGGATGAATATACTTGGATCAAGAAAAGTTTATATAATTATACCAAATGGTACAGGATAATAATAATTTTCAACAGTTAGTACATCAAGCACCACTGAAGATTATACCAAGAAACTAATTGCATTGGTCAAGCCATAAATCATGCCCACAATAAGGTGTGACTTGAAAAAAATTTTTTTTACTTATTAAAGCTTAATATACGAAAGTGTAATCCAATGATAATAAGTAATATTGTTTATAATCTCTTCATAAAATATCTATATTATTTTTATATTTTTTTGAATAAAAATTTATAGCTAACACTGTAACAAAACACAACATCATCAGTCTCCTGGCAATGAAGGAGAAATGGCCATCTATCAAGAGAGTTGAAAAATGATTTGGATAGCGAATCTCTACTCCCGGTTGCACACTTTATCGATTTATATACGACAATAGACTGTGCCAGAGTGGTTCATAGTTCCTGCAAACTGTAGTTAGTCTTAAAGATAGTCCTATTAGATTTAACTAGTTCTAGTTTTTTTAATAGTCAAGAGGTATCAGTTTCCCCTGGTCTGTAAACACACTGTAATTACAGTTATTGTAAGTAGATTACCATATGGCAGCTAACTAGTAAGTCCCCATGCTACAAAAACTTTGCCCTCTTCCACAATTTGATTGTAGGTGTCATTTTGAAGGTCTTTTTCTATGCAATAGTAGAAGGTGAACAAATACTTCATGACACTTTGAGAGAAGGATTTTGAGTCCTTTGCAAAAAAAAATGTTTGTTTGTTTTTCAATGGACTTGTGATGTGGTGAAATAAGCACACCTTCAGAACAAACTTGCACATAACAGAATCACACACAAACCTACACGTTCACTCAGTTGCACACTTTATTCAATTCACTAATTTGACTGCACTTTTGTTACTCAGTTCTGGTGATCGTATTGCAACATATACTAAGTGCTGTGTCCAACAACTCCTCTATGGCCTAACCTGGGATCCTAATCAGCCTGCCAGAACTCTGGTGGCGGCACCTTCCTTCTACTCGTCTCTGGTCATCCCCCAGTTAACCTACCATAGGACCTACTCTTTTAAGTTAAATTTTTTTTTACCATAATGTTATGCTAGGTAATTTAAACAAGGATAGAGTAACAAAATGAAATAGTGCACTCTTACCTCCATTTTTTATAGTTATCATCACTCGGTTGCACCATACATTAACTAACGTAATACTTTCAAATAATGTAAACTCTAATTCAAAGTGTACTTGTGAAGAATTAATTAATAGAAGACGAGTTGACACCATCATATTGTTATCACTCAACAGAAGATCTGTGCTATTTATATCATTATCTAATCCAGGTATATAGTCTCTCATAGTAATATCATTCCAGTTCCAAACAATTATGCGCTGTTCTCCTTTCTATGCAAGACAAAGTGTAATTTTCACCAGGACATACTTCTAACGTAGGAGGTGATGAATTTAGTGTAGTTTCTAGAGGATGATGATGAAGGTTGATCAAATGAAGCAAAATAAAGGACAACACAACACTAAAGATGTTTATCTATTTCTTTTGATCTGGACCATACCTAACTTTCTATTTATGGTAACTTGAAGAGAGGAAAGCATTCATAGGCACAAAAGATAATATTCAATCAGTGCAACAGCCTACCCTACTTCCAACATTTAGAAGATTGCTGAATTATGCAGGGTTTTTTTTAAGAGCTCCGAAGAAGAAACACAACACAAATAGTATATCTTTCCATCGCGTCACAAGTATCTAATCCGAGCGGTAGAACTCTACACTTAATCCTTTACCTCCAGTTTCAACGGAAATGAATATCAAATGGATACGAGCGGAATTCACAATGTTGTAGAAGAACAATGCAGTATCAAAACAAGTGTTTTCGTCACAAGACCTTTTTGACGATACTTTCCTTACTACCGTAGAGTGGTGTACAGCTGATGCGGTTTTTTTCATTGGCTTCCTCTGCTCGCTATGTCAACGCTCTCAGTGCACGCTAAGGGACATCCTGAAGGAGCAACATCAGCCAGATATTTGGAGAAAATAAGAGTAATAGGCGTGGATCCATTAATTTTTTTCTCTGGTGGAAATTGTACTGATATTACCAGAGCAAGTTTGCCTCCTGTCTACTCAAGTGATATTGTTAGTTATCTTGTGCTTCAAATTAGCTTCATCACAACAAAATCCTAGCATGCATGTTGAAAGAATTGTTCCAGATGTCACTTTATGGACAAGTTGTTTGGAGAAGGCTTTACATTTTTTTTAAAGTGTGCTTACTACCAGAAGTTTTAGGTCGCTGGTACTCAAGACCTCAGATTGGTACAAAAGACAACGAAGGCACCAGTTCAGCTTCATTGGAGGTAGAACATTCAAATAGATCTGAGCATTGTTCACAGGTTACTTCAACATCTCCGGTATATTGTTACTGCAACGGTCTGGAATAAGGTGACATGATCGCATGTGACAATCCTGAATGTAAAATAGAGATGTTTTATCTCGATTGCCTAAAAATCATATCTGTAACTAAAGGTAAATGGTACTGTCCATCTTGCCGCACTCTTCCAGAGTTAAAGAACAGAAATAAAAGTTAAACTGAATTAGCAAACATTTGATTTGTCCATATTTAAATGGATGGTATTGTTGCTATATTATGTACATTGTTACTATTACAATGTGCAGCACAATATTTACTATCATTGTTATTAATGTTATAATTTTTGTTAATATTATTGTGATAATAGCATGACTGTGATAAATTTACAACTAGTATAGCTATATGAACAAAATTATTAGTGAAGTTCGAATGAAAATTGCTAATGTAATCAATTAAAAGGTACAAATGAATCACAAACATTACAAAGTGCACAAGCTACTCGAACAATTTTATCAACCTGTGGGGAAGTATCTTCTTGTTTTTTGATTAAAAAGTCCACTTGAAGTGTTCCTCTAAGTATGCTGTACTTTTGGCGCACAGCACCTATCACCCTTTCCACATGAATCCGTACATTGGCAATATTTCGAGTTTCTTGTACTTCCAATGAACTCTACTGACTTTTACCCTTGGTATATGCTGGCAAATGAAGCTTTGCTTGCATCATTCCGATACTGTCAGATATATTAAAACCGCGATCAGCAAGAACAATATCTCCTGGCAGCAAGCAATCAAGTATTCTACTGGACTCAGTGAGAAATTTATCACTAACCCTGCCACCCCAAGCTTCAGAAACAAATGAAACTGTTCCCTGCGGGGTAATACCAATCAAAACCTTCACGGTATTATGATGTTTGTATAGGAGGACCATCTGCTGGCCAGAGCAATAACATGGTCCTCCTAGCAATAGCTTGGTGAAGACTATGCCAAAATGTTTTAGGAGTTCATTTGGAAAAGATGTAGCTGTTATTATCGACTGTTTTGAAGTGTTTATAATAACAGCTACATCTTTTCCAAATGAACTCCTAAAACATTTTGGCATAGTCTTCACCAAGCTATTGCGATCAGGCCAGATAATTAAGGATCGCAATACAGTATCCATAAATGTAAGCCACTTAGAAAAAACACGAGACACTGTAGTTACTGATACTCCGAACCAATACGCTAAATCTTTGTATGGACTATCAAGGCGAAGTTTCATGAGTGTCATTACATATTGTTGAAAAGGGTTTAGTTTTGTATTTCCACTACAAGGTGAACAAATAAATTCAAAAAGTGTTATTAATACTTTAAAATTAGGTAATCCAGTATAGAATTTTACACATTCTTCATCATTGATGAAACCTTTTTCAGTGAATGTTTGCATCATTTCCTTCAGCACTAATATTTCAGCTTGCAAAATGGATATCTGTCGCTTACATTTTAAAAGTTCCTCATCTTTTTTATTCATGATTTAGGAAGTCAAATCAGTTTGACAAGTTGATTGAGTTACCTGAAATTCACCATTACCTTCATTGCTATTACAAGAACCACTTCCAGTAGCTTCAGAAAGCAAGATTGGCCTGTTGTCTTTTAAAGACTCCCTGGATTTGGCCCTTATCCGCCGCTCCTCTGCAGCTCTAGCTTTGTCCTCACAAACTTCTCTGCTGTGGCCTAGGTTGAGACTTGGAAGCCAATCAGGATTGGTTTCATCTAGTAGAGAAGCTGGCTTTCCAGAGACAAAATGTTTGGAGCAAATTCTATCATTACTCAATATCTTCTGAGTTAAATTAGCTCTCTTTATGGCCGATAAAAATCCTTGCCGACGTTTTTGGCTCAACTTTTTCACTCCATGTCCTCTGTTAGTAACAACTTTAGGGATCCTATAAAAGGACACATCCTTATCACGTCCAGAACGCTTGCTACAGCCAACAACTATACACAGCACCATTGCTCTACATGCCGAACCTGTACACCAGCACCGTGAGTCAAGTGATGAGCAGTGTCGGGCGAAAACACTTTATTTGTAGAAAGGGGAGGAGCAAGTCTTGCACAGTGAGACATTTTAACAAACCTCTCTTCTTGGGTAAAGGGTCTCTGGTTGCCAGACTAGAGAGGAGCTTTGGAGCGCCCAATATACTAAATTGAAGAAGAAAAGTAAATCAATTTGGGCAAAGGTTTGTGTAACACAACATTTTAAGAACACTAGCTAAAAAAAAACAAGGTAATAACTTTCCTTTTTTTGAGTTGATAATTCAGGCACTGTGGAGTGAGTAATTTAGCCATTGTTATAGAATGATAGAAATGACACAGTGTTTCCCATTCCCGCCACGTGGAGGCATTACCCATGGGAACTAAAATTGTTAAAATGTTGACTGGAATACTGTACAAAAGGAGGCAGTTAAAAAAATCAAGTCAAAGCATGATTGAAAACTTACAGAAAAGTCACTGAGATTCCCCTAGCTACTATGCTAGGATAGCCGTAGCACTGCTTGTTGTAGCTTCTCCCTTAGGGATTTACTTCTCAAGCCCTTTTCTTTTAAAGCTGTGAGAAAGCCTTCCTTGTTGGTGCTGTCCCTTAGATTTTTTAAATCCTGTAGAGCAATGCCCAGTGTGCCCAGTCTAGTAGCCTGTGCCGCTGTGATGCAGTTTCCTAATTCCCTTGTAAGAACCTTCTTGCGATGGTGAGCATGCTTTGGTTGCACCCACCGACTTAGTTGTCTGCTAGGACAACAAATTTTTAAATGGGAAAGGCAGTTCACTATTCATGGGTGCGTGAGCACTGCTTCCAAGGCCAGGACGTCTGGAAGAGCTCGATGTGCTCCTATAATTAGTTGTTAATTAATTAAGAGTATGCACAAGATATGATCACAGTGTAATTTGCCTTCAAACTCCTTTCCCACTATTTTGTTGTGCAGCTTCCCCACTGCCAGAGAAGTCCCCTTGAGGTGTTCATCTCCACCCTTCTTCATCTACAATTGAGGTATTATTACGTGTACATCAAAAATTATTTATATCATTGAGTAGGTACACTTTATTACCGCACGTAGACGAGGTAGTGGGTCGCTAAAGTGTACGTTGTACGTTTGGAAAATGGACAGGGGTATTTCTCGGCTTTCAACTTGTGAAAAAAAAATTGGAAAGTCGTAGGCGAAGCCATTGTGGGCGACTAACACTATATTCATAAAATAATAATAATAATAATTTAAAAAAAAAGATTAAAATAAGTGAAATACCAGGGAAGTGAGTGATGCTAGTGGCATCGCTGACCTCAGCAGTAACCAAAGTTACCCACTGAAGGAACTGTGGCAGGACTGACGAGAGTGGTTGCTCATTTCTGAGCATGGCCTGTGAAATCCCAGTAATTCTCGTCACTATTATAGATATATGTAGGTCGACGATACAATATGTACTGATATAATAATTTATTATTATTACCAGGTGCGGGGATGTGTCAAGTAGTTCTGACCAGCCTTGCAAAAGTGGGTTGCTGCAGTGGAATGGGACAAGCCACCACTTTCGCTGCTATGTCCGTGATGTGGTCACTGTAGATACTCAGCCCGGTCGCTTCACAGTCGTAGAAAATTAAAAGAGGATGATGATCATCGCGTCCAATTCCATCAACACCATCACCATCGTCATCATCCTCTTCCAACTCCAGATGTTCCACTTCAGGGCCGGCATCTACAGTGCCTTCACCAATAGAATGGAGCTCTGTGGGCGCAGACTCACCCTGACCATCTCCAGCGTACTCCCCAACACTGCACCCAGCTCCACGTAGACGTTCCATGAAGGCTTTCTCCTGCTCATACCTCCTCTTCTTGGCCTTCTTCTGTAAGTTTCTGTTGCCAAAATAGTGATTTCAAGGTGACCAGACAAAATTTTGGACTAAACTAAAGTGTTCCATATAGAGGGGAGAAGTAAAAGGGGGGGGGATAATCCCACTCCCCAACCCCTCCCGCCCCAAAAGCCCTGTATCCTTTGCTAAATAAATGATTAAGTTTCACCCCACCCCCAAACAAAAAAAACAACACACCCTGCAGCCTCCACTTAATAGTTATTACTGTTTGTACAGGTATTCTTTACTCGATTTCTGGCGGCACTTCTTTATCCAGTCTCTCTGCTCCTTTAAAATGGTAGCAACTGCATTTACTGGCATTTCAACTCCCATTTTTAAAAAGCAGAGAGCCTTCCAAATTGGTCCGAGATTCTATTTCATATTAGTATGAGTGAATGATGTAAATAACATTAATTTTATCACTTTATTTTTGTTTGTTTTTAGCTAACCTTGTGACATACTGCCATGTTTGTCTTGCACACATAATGAGTGTGCGACAAGTCAGTCCGCTTGTCACGGTAGACTAGTGCCAGACCATGGAAGCCTTCAACAGTATTTGTCGTCAGCCTGCCATGATCTGACACGTAATCCTGGGGATAAGCCGACATCTCCTCCATAAGCTGGGAAAACCCAGCCACTTGGGATCTGCAGGTAAAATTGTTGATGGAGGTGTAGGGACTTCCGTCTGGATTCACCTAGTATATCAGCAATAATCTTTTTTTTTTAAATACTCTATATGTGTATATTGCATTTTTTACCTTAGGATGGTAACAATAAGGAGATTCATGCTGATCATGGCAGTAGTGGCTCACAAAGTTACTGAGACCCTCAGCGAAAGCCTCTAACGGGTTGTCAGCCTCCTGAACCTTATCGGAGCCGATGAGGGTGCTAAGTGCGGTCTTGCAAGAGTTCAACATACCATCGGTCATTCTCTTGCATCAAAACTGATCTGCCTTGCACTACATACCATCGAATATGAAGTAATTATATATGCTTTCTTTAGTGTATATGTTTACCTCGCACTTGTTCTTCTTTATTTTTTCCAGTGCCTTATGGAAATTCTTGGTGCTGTGGTTACTGCAGTATGTAATCATACCTTCTGGGAAGTACCGGCAGAAGGTGGCATTGGTAGACGAATCTTTGTCGCAGATAAGCTCCTTGACAGAAAACCCCGCTACCTTTGCCTTACCGAGAAGCTCATCCAGCATGTCAGCTTCAGCACCAGCTGAAGTTCCTGTCCAGTTATGTCCTGGACCACGCTTGGTTCGGTGGGTGAACCACGCAATGTTCCCAGTAGAGTAGTCATGGAGTGTGGCAGAGGAGTTATTGGAGTAGTGGCCCCAAGTCAGGTAAAACCCATCAAATGAAGCCATCCATTTATTATAATCACCTCGCTCCATTATCGCCTTCCTTACCTGACTACAGGACCACTCTGCCAAGTCAGAGACAAACTCCTCCAACCTCTTCACAATCCTACCCCACTGGGTACTAGAACATGAGGGGAACCCTAGCAAGCCTCCTACTCGCTCATAGTCGGCATGTAAGTTACCCGTCATCAAAAAAGACAGGACTGGGTAATACTGCTGCCATGAGCACAAGGAGTCGTAAATTTGCATATCTTTGGAACACTGAAGGTGTATGCTGCCAGTGGACAGGATTTCCGAGAGGCCATCCACCATTTCACTCGGGAATCCCACCTGGTTGACAGCAGTGACCAACTCTTCTAAAATAGACGAGTTGCCTTCAGCATCCTAGATGAAAGAGGTAAAATATTTGGCATTTTACAATTAAATTTATTATTACTATTAATTACTATCATTAGAGAACTGACCAGTGGTGAGGATGGGTCTAGCTCAGCATAAGAGCTACCAACATCGCCAGGAGAAGCAGTGGCAAAGTCCTGACAGTCACCAGGATTTCTGGGAACAACATCCTAAACATTTTTTTTAACGTATTTGATGTTCAGCTTTATTTATACATTTTTTTTACAAACCATATGAGGATTGCTGGCACTACCTGAGAAGGCATCAAGAACATCAGGAGAACCAGTGATGTTATCCAGGAGGTTACCGAGACAGCCAGGGACAGAATCCTAAACATTTGTTTACAAGGTTATTTTTATATTTACTTTTTTTTTTTGTCGGGACAAACCATGTGTGGATTGTCAAGGCTGCGAACGGTGAGAGACTCCTCAACATCACCAGTGACAAAGTTTTGGTAAAATTTTCAGTCATCATTGAAATTTCCTCAGTTTTCTTGTATTTAATCAATATCATTACCTGTAGAATATTGTGTCATTGAACTTAAATTTTATCTTATTTCTGTTACCAACCATGAGTGGATCATCAGGACTGCCAGTGACAGAGTCCTGAACATCACCAGGACTGCCAGGGATACCAGGTCTGGAATCCTGTTAATTTTATTATTATTAATATTATTAGTAGTATTTTTTTTTTTTTTTTTTACATCACTGATATTATATTTTAAATATAGTTGACAAACCTGTTGCAAAACTTCAGGCTGTGCACTTATGGCCATGATACCTGAAGTACTACACATACTATCAGCAGGCAAGCCTGGAGCTGGGACAACCACAGAATCTGTATTGCATGGTAGTGAACTTTAATAACCATTTTGTCAGCATGAGTTTTACAAATACCTTTGTGGTTGCAGTATCTCTTGTTGTATCTGGCCATAAGAAGCTGCTTCATGCGCTTCTTAGCTACACCTCCTACACCCCTCGGTGTTTATGGTTTCTTTTGGAACCCATAGCAGCTGATTACTGCTGATTACTTTAGATTACCCACAGCTTGCCAAAACAATAACCAACACTATCGGCTGCACGCGAAGTTAATTCTGCCTCTACGGCGCGAAGTTAATTCAGCCTCTACGGTGTGATTGTTCCCACTCGCGTATTATCGAATGGTGGGGTATTGGCGGGGAATAATTTAATGTCCGGATCTACGGCGGTGCGCGTTGCTATGTGCGGCCACCCTTAATAACAAACAAAAAACAGCATGTATCTTAAGCAGTCATTATGCAGTTATTTCAAAGGACAATATTAATATTATTAGAACCATTAAAAATGGCACTAAATGCCAAAAGTCCAATAACAACTATTGTTATAGAAATGGATGCTCACGAATTTTAACTGTATTTCAATGAAAGGTGATATGTCCTCTTGTAGCCAATAATGCCCTTTCACCATGAGACATTTTTCCTTGGTTCTGCTGATTGAATGACTAGATGACAAAAGCCGGAATAACGAGAGGCAGCAATCAAAGTACCTAGTAATATTACTTTAGAATTAGTGGTACTATAATAATTGTTAATAGTACAATGTTATAATTTTTTATGTGAAAGAGTTTAATGAATTGTGCGTAAATCAATATAACAAAGTGATAATTGTATCAGTATTCACAGAACAGAAAAGATTAAAGAATAATTTACGTTTATTAATAATTATAATGTCATTACTTGTTTACTGAAGAACATTAGCAAAAATTTAATAACATATTAAAAATGTGGTGTATGTTGAACTCCATAAGCTGAATTAGCTGTCATTTCTGTGGCTTCACTGTGATGGTCAACTTTCACTTCCTCATAGGTAGGTGTACTAGGATGCTGTGGAGTAGTCACACATTTGGTCAAATTGTTGCTTCTCTCTTTGGCTCTGTATAATAGTCCATTTATAGAAATGATTAAAATAAAAAAAAGGATGATGAAATAAATTTGTCAACATTATTCAGAAATACATCAATACATGTATGTATTCAACATTCCTAATGTAAGTCAGGGAAGGCTCAATAAGGGAACAAGGTGCGGGAAGGAAGTAGTCCCTAAGGGGAATTTTTGGGAGGAGGATGGCATTTCCCGTTAATGATAGCAAGTACTTTTGTCTATGCTAAAGTAATTACTTAATAACAATTTTTTATACTTGTTCTAAACAATATCAAATAGGATAATTGCATAGTGGTCAATGCTTTTAGCGGGTTTAAGATTGCATTTTCTCTATCTAACTATTATGATCAACTAATTCTACATTTGAGTGATTGATGTTGAGTCCTGACATAACTATACCTAATATGATACTACATCAGTTACAACATATCCATGAAAAAATCTATATAAGCTAATACATTTTGAAGAGTTTACTGAAAAATTGAATTGGAGTATTACATGTGTAGCTTATGTAATATATAATGTAACTTACTGATGTTATTCAGTATCTTAGCTAGTTTACAAAACTCATGGGATAATATCAATGTACACATTAATTAAACATTTGACCATCCACCAACAATGAACTGTTGGAGCCCTGCCCAGTAAGTCCATAAAATTTTAAAAATTAGTTTTGCAATGATTTCTATTAACACTATCGCTAGAATATTACTCACCTTTTATTTCTGTTTTTAATCATTACAAAGGTCACAGTGAATAGTATTACAGAAAGTATAAATAAAATAAGTGAAAAGCATAATACCACAGAGAGAATAATCAGTTGATAATTATTGTTATTAGCACACAAATCATTATCTGTATTTAAGGCAGAAGTTCCAGTAGTTGTGTTATTGTCAAAGTGATAAACATCTAGTGAAAATTTTAAATAATTTATTATAAATAAATTAAATAATGACTTTTAAATAATATAATCTACCAATTTAGAGCATGAACTGTAAATATATCATTATTGCAACTCATTGCTCATGAATAACATTAAGAATTTATAATATTCTTTAAGGGTGCTCAAACACTCTTTGAGCGCGAAAGACCCGCCAAAACTGGCACCGTTGCTATGCACTGCTAACTTTACTTGTATCCTTTGCACAGCTATTTTCTTTTCTGCAGTCAATAAAGACCTACCTGAGAAGAGGACCTACCAAGAATTAAAGCCCCAAGTCTAACACAGCTCGAGACAAAGCCCGTCCAAACCTTCGACTTCGACTCTGTACTGTGTGGCCGCCGTACAAGACAGAAGGCTGATTCTTCTCATAGCGTGCAATTACGTAGTCATGTTTATCATAACGTTGAGTTTTTGTTGACTACTAGTTTACTTTATTTTCAATCAATATAGCACGTGACCTTTTGCCAATTTATTTCATTAAAATGTCGTATATTCAAATTTTCTCAACGTTATAGGGTCGGCCCCCAATAGTGCTACGTCACTACAAAATCTGGTACTGTGTCTAGCTTCCATTCTCCTACAGTACACCAGAATAGACTCTGGAACCAGTATTTTAGTTCGCAAGAATAAGTAAGGAACCCCGCCCATCTAAACCTTACGCGCGTAAACTAATCTTGGTGCAATCTTTCGTTTTTTGGTGGCTCTGAAAAGAGCCGGTTATTGAAAATAAAAATAAAAACAATCACTAATGGGTGCCTATGGAGGCCGGGTAGAGCTGCTGCTGGAGCGGACGATTCTCTTCAACGCCTTCGCCAGTTTCTCCCGCAGGGGCCGGCTATTGATGCCTCTTTCCTTCAAAGCCCGATGGAACTCGTCTTCTCCTACTTCTTGGAAGATGGCCTTGATGTCGTCCAACAGCAAGTTCTTGGATACCAACTTCTTGGCTTGGGCAGAAGTAAGGGCTGGCTTTCCAAATGCCTTTATGAGAGACGTGGACTGAATGAACAGCTCCTTCTGCTCCAACCACAGCTTGATTTGTTGGCTGGGACATCTGATTGTCAAACTGGAGAGACAGTTAGATAGGGATGGATCAGTTACCACTCTCTCCATGGCCACGACGTCTGGTAAGGCTCTATGTGCTCCTAATTTAAAACAAAACATTACGATCATTATTTTGTGTACCCAATAAATGTTATTGTAGCCAACCTTCTATGTCATTCCCAGTCACTCGTTTATGAAGTGTTTCCATTTTTAGTGACACACCACTGAGAATCTCTTCACCATCCTTCTTCATCTGTATTCATAAGTAAGTTGTTACATCATGGTAACAGTTCTAGTTTAAGTTATTATAATTTGAAAACAAGTTGTTAATTTACCTGCCGTAGCGTAGGCAAAGTATCGCTGAAGTGGAGTTGGTGGTGAATAAAGTTGGCTGTACTTAACTCATGCCTTCGTTCAACTTCAGCCAGAAGGAGAGGAAAATCAAAACTGAACCCATTGTGTGCAACCAGAACTATAAATACAATAATAATAATTATACAACAACAATAATAATAATAATAATAAATGTGAATTTTTTTGAGTACACCAACAAATATCCTATAGGATGGTGCTGAAATTTTATAAATGAGCATTGTGCCCATGACAACATGCACACATGCACATCACGGCAGCATGACAAAGGGGTTGGGGGCAACACATAGAGTTTTTCATAATTATAAGGGGGATGAACTATAGCAGGGAGCACACATTTATCTAGAGAAATGAACTGCGGCTGATCTATAAATTTACTACAGGTTCTTGTTTCAGCGAGTTGACAAAGCCACACCTACACAATTGCTTTCGGGGTAATTAATTGTTTATATGGAACATATGGATTCTTTCTTCATCCATGCCTCTAATAATCCTCAGTGTGCCATTACACTTTATTCCTGGACTTAGTAATTATTTCGTTTTACTAATATAGTATGCATATGACGAGCTCACTGCCATTTATGCTGTGCTGTATAATATAGAGGAATAGTACCTGGGTAATGTGATGTCTTTGTAGCTTGATTTACATATGCCACCGTCGAAGCTACCCACTCAAAAAACATTGGCAGAACGGCAGATAGGGGCTTCTCCCGTCTCAGAAGAGCCGTGGTAATCCCATTTAGCCTCGAAACTATTTTGATACACCATAATGATTATTTAATGATTATGATTATTAAATTAATATTCTATTTTGTAATTTACCAACAACAGAAATTGAGCGTCCACTTCTCACGAGGCTTGAAAAACTGGGATTACTCAATTGAATGGGACAGTTAATGACCTTGGCTGCTACTTCAGTGATGTGGTCACGGTATATACTGAGTCCAGTAGACTCACAATCGTATAAGATTATCAGAGGTTTCGTGTGTTCAGCTTCACACTCCACCACATCATCAGCCAGTGGGCTCTGATTATCAAGGTCTCTATCTACTTCAAGCTCATCTACTGATGACAATATTGGAGGATCTGCTGCCAAATCATCTTCCCCTCTTCCGTGACCAACATAATCACCAGTGGAGCATCCAGCCTCTGATATGTGGCTCATATACAATTTCTCTCTCTCATACCGGGCCTTCTTTGCTCGCTTCTGTAAGTTCCTAAAACCAATGCAACATTTTCTTAATAATGCACACCTACATGTAATTATAATCTTTCTTTTTTTTAATTGTATGTCATTTGCCTTGAACACATCACACGTTTTGTTGGCGAAGTCTTACCTCTTGTGAAGTTGAGTCTTGGTAGAGCGTTTTGCCTTGTCTGATTCCCACTTCTCTTGGCTCCTTAGTATCGAGTCAAGAGCAGTAGCTGGAATGTCTACTCCCATTCTAGCCAGGCAAAATGCTTTCCACCCAGGACCTAAATTCTATCATTATACAAAATGTGTGCATTTTAGTGATTTAATATTATAACACATGTTCTTATTTATTACCTTATGACAAATTGCCATATTTGTCTTGCATGTGTAATGCAGATGTTGTATGTCAGTCCGCTTGTCACGGTACATTAGAGCAAGTCCATGAAATCCTTCTAAGGTGTTGTTAGTCATCCTACCGTGGTCAGAGACATAATCCTGAGGACGTTCGGACATCTTTTGGATGAGATCTTCAAATGCAGCTACTTGAGCTTTACAAGTAAATCTTAGCTCTGTTGCATACGGTGTGCCATCTGAAAGAAACTAAACAAATAATGAGGATTTAATAAAACGTTTGTGGTGGCTAGCTAACTTTAAACATGTAAAACGTAATGATTTACCCACGATATGTAGCTATTGTATGGAATGTTGGACGATGTACATATTATATTTTATATTGGGAGGAGTCTATTTTTATTGAAGTAATAATTTCATTACAGGTTATTCCAGCTTTGGAAAGGAAAGGAAAATGTCCTAGTGAGTTTATTACGCCTTCTTCAGTTCAGTTAATATTTTTTTTAATTTTTATTTACAATAAGCTTATTATATGAGTATGGGGACACTGTTTTCTAAATTATTTACTAATGTATTTTTTTTGTGATTGCTGTTTACCTTGTTATGCAAGCACCAGGATGAACTATGGTCATCATAACAGTAGTGCCGAGCCAAATTGAGGATTCCTTCGGAGAATGCCTCATATATATCCGCTGAGGATTGCACTCTGTCTGATGCTATGAGGTTGCTCAATGATGCCTTGCACTTATTCAGGAAGCTCTCTGGCATCCTCTTACACCTAAAACTGACATCTTTGCACTGCAGAATAAAGTAAAAAAACAACAACAAAAAATTAAATGGTAATTTCACATTGTGTTCGTTTCCCTACCTGACATTTGTTCCTTTTTACTGTTTCCAGGTGCTTGTGAAAAGCTTTCGTGCAATGATTGGAACAATAAGTGAGGATGCCTTCAGGAAAATACTTGCAATATGTTTCATTCGCTGAAGAATCCTTGTCGGTCACCATCTCTTTCACCACAAAACCATCTTTCTTAGCTTCCCTTAGCAACTCATCCAACATGTCCGTCTCAGCTGCAGCAGATGTACCCTCCCAGTTGTGACCAAGTCCTCTCTTAGTGCGATGGGCAAAATGTGTTATTTTCCCACTCTCATAATCATGAAGAGTACCAGAGGAATTGTTGGAATAATGGCCTCGAGTTAAATAGAAGCCATCATATGCTGCAACCCATTTGTGAGCATCTCCTCTCGATCTGACCTCTCCACATACCTGCTTACAAGACCACTTTGCAAGATCAGTTACATGCACCTCAAGCTTCTGCAGTATTCTGTGCCACTGCGTGAACGAACAAACCGGGAGGCCAAGGGCACCACTTAATCTGACATACTCAATATGAAGATGGCCATTCAACATAAATGAAATTACTGGATAGTGTTGCTTCCATGAGCTGTGAGAATTATGGATGGACATACCTTCAGAGTAGCTGAAACAGACATCACGTAGCGAAACTACCGATGTTAACGAGTCAAGACTACATGGATAATTTAATTTCTCAGCTACAGTGCAAATCTGGTCAAGCAAATCATCCACTTCAGAATGGCTACATCCATCATCACCATCTACATGTATTTGCTCACTGTGTAGATAGGTCAGATCAGAATCATCCTCTGTACCAACTGGACTGGAAACCACACCCAGTGGACTGCTGCTAGGGACCGGCCCAGGGATGCCCACGCTGACCGGCCTGGAAACCACACCCAGTGGACTGCTGCTAGGGACCGGCCCAGGGATGCCCACGCTGACCGGCCTGGAAACCACACCCAGTGGACTACTGCTAGGGACCGGCCCAGGGATGCCCACGCTGACCGGCCTGGAAACCACACCCAGTGGACTGCTGCTAGGGACCGGCCCAGGGATGCCCACGCTGACCGGCCTGGAAACCACACCCAGTGGACTGCTGCTAGGGACCGGCCCAGGGATGCCCACGCTGACCGGCCTGGAAACCACACCCAGTGGACTACTGCTAGGGACCGGCCCAGGAATGCCCACGCTGACCGGCCTGGAAACCACACCCAGTGGACTACTGCTAGGGACCGGCCCAGGGATGCCCACGCTGACCGGCCTGGAAACCACACCCAGTGGACTGCTGCTAGGGACCGGCACAGGATCCCACGCTTACCGGGCCCCCCCTTGAAAACCACACCCAGTGGACTGCTGCTAGGGACCGGCCCAGGGATGCCCACGCTGACCGGCCTGGAAACCACACCCAGTGGACTACTGCTAGGGACCGGCCCAGGGATGCCCACGCTGACCGGCCTGGAAACCACACCCAGTGGACTGCTGCTAGGGACCGGCCCAGGGATGCCCACGCTGACCGGCCTGGAAACCACACCCAGTGGACTGCTGCTAGGGACCGGCCCAGGGATGCCCACGCTGACCGGCCTGGAAACCACACCCAGTGGACTGCTGCTAGGGACCGGCCCAGGGATGCCCACGCTGACCGGCCTGGAAACCACACCCAGTGGACTGCTGCTAGGGACCGGCCCAGGGATGCCCACGCTGACCGGCCGACCTAATGAACTTCTGCTAGTGACAGGCCCGGAATTATTTGTGCTAACTAACTGAGAACCACTCACGTCATTGTTGCTACCATTGCTGCCAACAATCATGTCAGAATCACTGGTTGGGCTCTCACTGGTATAGGAGTCTAGTCCTGAATTTTCAACAGTCACTAGCATGTTACTGTTTTGTGTATTGTTCCCTGTAGAATTGAATGTTAGTATAGTTATTGTAATGATATAGAAAATAATAATAATTATTAATAATTTTCTTTTGTACCTTGAGAGACAAAGAGCCTTCTCTTTTGGGTGGCAGCTGCAGTCTGCCTTCTTCTTTTTCTAGTATGCATTGGATTGTACTAGATCGATAGTTTAGATAACTAGCCACTTGAACAAACCACAGCCTCTAAACACTTGGCTTGTAGTAGGAAGCCACGCGTAGTACACGCGCGCACTTTTTTTTTCTGTGGGGAGCTACAGCTGGATTTAGCGGGCACTTTTAGTTGAATGCGAGGGTGTGATTTAGTGGTTGATAACTGCGCCACTAACTCCCTGAGTGCGCGACTAACAACGCCCAGGCGTTGCTATGTTTGAGCACCCTTAACACCTAGTCTCGCAAGACTGCAAGCTACACAGCCAGCGGTTGCGTGGGATACTTAGGCTGCGCCTGACAAGTGAGCATCCTGGTCCTTCAACACACGGCAAGAAGGCCACTGATAGTACCGTACCCAAAGACACGCAACAAGAGCCCATAGCCGGCTAAGTTGAGGCTTCCTACGCACAGTCTCAATACATTCACAATTTCAGTTCACGCCTCAAGCCGGGTACAGGCACTTTCATTGGTCCTTCGAGCCTACTACGAACTACCACCTTCGTTGATCGTTCGCTACTATTCAGTTTCAGTCAGTTGCTACACTAGTCTACTAGCTAGTTCTATTTCGTTTGTCTTCACTTCACGCCTCGATTTCACGTCTCATCATGACTACGCTCTCCGAGGACGACGCTCTACGCGCTAGCATCGACCACCTACGACGTCAACGTGCTCAAAAGCGGGGGCAAGTCACCAAGACGCAGAAAAAGATACAATCTCTGCTCGACAGTCATCCCGACGATTGGGATCCGGCCACCATCGATGAACTCTCTGAAGGACTCTCCTCTGCTGTGACAGCCCACGACAAACTCCAGTCTCAAATCAATGAATTGCTCTTGGATGAAGCAGCCTACGAACAGGAGCTTGCCGAGTCCGAGAAGCACGACGACATCCACGCAGACCTACGTCTCAGCCTTCGTCGTGTCAAGCAACAGCAACTGCTGTGGAGCGACAGCCACAGCCTCATGGACGATATGGAATATCTAACCCACTCTTCGGACAAGACCACGCCTCGCTTCGGCTTGAAACTTGATTCGCTCTTTACCAACTGCCGTCCTCTCTTCAACTCTTCGCCAACTCTCCGTTCTCATCCGGTAATAAAAGAAAGAATTCAAACTCTTCGCAAAGCACTCAGTCAGTTCAGCAAGATTGCCGACGAAGCAGCATCTACTCCTACGACTCCTCCGTCTTCTCCAGTGATCTCCACGCCTTGCTCACACGACAAGCCAAAGATGGCTCCTCTGAATTTGGACATCCCTAAGTTCACGGGTGATCCTCTTCAGTGGGAGTCTTTCGAGCTCCGTCTCAAGTCTCTACTCATTCACAGGGCTGACGGATACTCTGACATAGACAAGTTCGCCATCATCACTCAAGCTATTGTTCCAGCTCAAGGGAAAACACTCGTCAATGACAAGATGAAAGATGGAGCATCCGTTCCCGATCTACTGTCTGCACTTCGTCAGATGTTTGGCCGCCCTCAGCTGGTCATTCCCATTCTAGTTCAACGCGTTATGAATCTACCTCGGACCAACCACTCTGCTACGTCCATCAGGAATCTGAAGGAACGTGTCCTGGACAACTACAGGGCACTCAACACCCATATTGGAGCCGACCTCGACAAGTTTATGCCTCACTACATTCGTACCTGCTTGGAAGGTAAACTCAAAGAAGACTGGGAGAGACTCCTCTTCGAAAAGCTCTCAGAACCTTCTATGTCAGACTTCAACAACTTCATCGAACAACGTCTTCTCTGGGCAGATACGCAAGCGCCTGCCCCTACGTTTACGCCCACGTCTACGTCTTCTACTACGTCTTCTACTACGTCTTCGACCACTACGTCGACTTCTCAAGGATCTCACTCAAAGTTCTCTCCGTCTACAAAGAAGGCCATCATCAAGTGCCTGCTCTGTTCCGAGGCACATTGGCTTGGCCGCTGCTCTGCCTTCAACGCCATGGAGGTAGAAGAACGCAACAAGCTGGTGCGGGAGAAAAGGCTTTGCCTGAATTGCCTTTCTGGCGGACACACGGTCAAGATGTGCAACAACAGGCACTCTTGCAGGCATTGCAGTCTGAGACACCACTCAACCCTGCATAGAGATGGCCGAGTCAGCCACGCCCCTCCAGCCACAGCCACGCCTACGGATGCGGCGACGGTGCTGCCCCAGACAAACTCACAGCCTGCTCCTTCTGGGAAAAAGGGTAACTTTGTCTGCACTGTGGTAGCATCCCTCCAGCATGAAGGTCTCTCAGTTAACGCCAGGATTCTGCTCGACCACGGCAGTGGCGCCACCTTCATGTCAGAGGATCTCGCCTCTACGCTCAAGCTTCAACGATTCCCTCAAGACCGCCTCTTCAAAGGCTTCGCCAAAGATATTGTTCGCTCAAAGTTTTACGTTATTGCTTCACTTCACTCAAAGACCTCTGACTTTTGTCTCCAAGCCTATCGAGTTTTCTGTGGTACCTCGTGGGCTGACGACCCCTACCCCTGATGATAAGGACTCAATCAATCAACTCGCTCTCGACAACGACCTCACACTCTCGGATCCCGACATGGGAGGTGCCATCGACATTCTACTAGGAGGACAACTACCGTGGGACTTCTGCGGCCACGTCACCAGCATGGATAGTCTTCGCTTCATTCACACAGTCTTTGGCGTTGGGGTAACTGGTCCGGTAAGCGGATGTGTAAACGTCCTGACCGTGACCTCGGCTGACACTCCGTTGGCTGATGACTTGAGCCGGCTCTGGGAGCTTGACAGAGTTCCTGAATCTTCGAGTTTGTCGCCCACCGACCAGAGCGTGTTGAAGAAGTTCTACGACGAAGTCACATTCAAGGATAATCGCATCTCTGTTCCTCTCCCACTCAAGGAGAACTCACCGCCACTCGGCAACTCACGGAAGCAAGCTCTGAGTCGCTTATACTCTAATGAGCGCTCTCTCTCTTCAAAGCAAAAGTTACAAGCATTTGACACTGTTTGAAGGGAATATCTCACTCTGGGTCACGCCCATATCATTCCCCCTCAAGAAATCAACAATCAGCCGAACTTCTACATGCCGGTCCACGGCGTCTTCAAGGAGACGTCCACTACCACTAAGACCAGGCCGGTTTTCGATGCCTCTGCCAAGTCTACAAGCGGCTACGCTCTCAACGATGCCCTTCACGTCGGGCCAAATCTCTATCCTCCCTTGGCAGACATTCTTGTCAAGTTTCGACGTCATGTGATCGGGGTCTCCGCGGACATCAGCAAGATGTTCCGGGAGATCATGCTCAACCAGGAATATCGCGACCTTCACAGATTCTTACTACGTCAACCGTCCGGCAAAATAGTCGATTGTCGGATGGAACGGTTCACGTTCGGTGTGGCCTCCTCCCCATTCCTGGCTACCCAATCTCTACGCTATTTAGCACAACTTCACGCCACTTCTCACCCTCAAGCTGCCAACGCTATCAACAAGAAATTCTACGTCGACGACTATGTTTCTGGAGCTGACACATTCGAAGAAGCCAACCAGTTGCGTATAGAGCTGTGTGACCTTCTAGCAAAGGCGGGCATGACTCTTCGTAAGTGGAGGTCGAACTCTGAAGACTTCCTGGCGCTCACACCGGCCCACCTGCGTGAAGAAGACGGCACAGCCCTTCATCTCTCTCAATCTCAATCGCCCAAGGCTCTAGGCATTCACTGGGACGTACAAACCGATTCTCTTCACATCGCCGTCCCTTCCATCGATCATCACAAAGAAAGCAAAGTCACCAAACGTCTCATGGCCTCAATCTCGGCTGGAGTGTTTTACATCTTAGGGCTATTCGCGCCTGCAATCATTCCAGCCAGAGTTCTGCTCCAACAAACATGGAAACTCAATCTCTCCTGGGACAAGCCTGTGCCCCCGGACATCAAGGACAAATGGAACGCCTGGACTTTGGAAATTCCCAAGATTCTCTCTCACGCCATTCCTCGTCGACTCACCTCACCAGGAAAGCCAGTCTTCGTTTCACTTCACGGATTCTCCGACGCCTCGTCTATGGCTTATGGAGCAGCCGTCTTCCTGCGCGCGGTGCAGGAAGATCGCTCAATCTCTTCGGCTCTGGTGGTGGCTAAGGCCAGAGTGCTCCCAGTAAAGCACACCACTATCCTGAGGGCAGAGCTACTAGGTGCACACCTCCTGGCTAAGCTCCTGGCCCACACAAGCAACATCCTTCAAGTCTCTCAACTTCACGCATGGACTGACAGTGCCATAGTCTTGCACTGGCTGTCTAAACCTGCCTCTCAACACGCCGATCGATTCGTCGCCAACAGAGTTCAGAACGTCCAGGATCTGCTACCCAGCACTACTTGGAGACACGTCCCGACTCAGGACAACCCGGCAGATCTGGCCAGCAGAGGAGTCACTGCTACAGAATTGATTGCCGCACCCTTATGGTGGTGTGGTCCCTCCTGGCTCTCTCTGCCACCAGACAAATGGCCAGTTACAAAGCTCACTCGTCCCAAAGAAGCGACAAGTGTTCTCAGCATCTCCGTCTCCTTCGACATGGATTCCTCTCAGTCAAAGTTTCTCACTACACTCTGGAGCCGGTTCTCTTCGTTCTACGTTCTCACAAGGATCATTGCATGGATTCACCGATTCGCTCACAATTCCAAGAAAGACTCTCTCAAGACTTCATCCAACGTACTCACTTCTACGGAAATCGAAAATGCCAAAGTTCTACTCTTCATACTCGCTCAACAGCAGTCTTACCCTGAAGTTTTCTCCGCTCTCAAGTCACACAAAGCTCTTCCAAAGTCTCACTCTCTCTCTAAGTTCATCATCATTCAAGATCAAGGCCTGCTCATTGCACAGAGCAGAGTCCGCAACCCTCGAAAGCTCTCTCAGCCAATATGTCTGATTCCTCTTCACTCTAAGTCTACCTTCACCAAGTTATTCTGCCGAACGCTTCATACGTCTCATCGACACCCCGGCATCTCAGCTCTTCACTCTATTATCGCCTCAAAGTTCATCATAGCAGGTCTGCGCAATTAACTCAAGTTGATCAGCCGTTCGTGCGCAGACTGTCAGCGTGCCTACGCTCGCCCACTCGCTCAGCAGATGGGGCTACTCCCACCCACAAGGACTACTCCTGCCCCACCCTTCACCATCACGGGCGTTGATTTCGCGGGGCCCTTCACCATTCGCCAGGGACACACCCGCAAGCCTGTACTCCTGAAATGTTACGCGGTTGTTTTCGTCTGCCTGATCACAAAAGCCATCCATCTGGATCTTTACACTTCTCTCTCGACCATCGACTTCCGGGCTGCCCTCACAAGGTTCATTGCTCGTCGTGGCTGCCCTTCGGATATCTATTCGGATAACGGCACCAATTTCGTGGGGGCCCGGGAGGAGATTCGAGAGTTGAAGAAACTACTCGAATCACAGGAGACAAGACAGACCATATCAATCTTCGCTCAGGAGAACTCAATCAGGTGGCACCACATTCCACCCAGAGCTTTACACTTCGGTGGGCTCTGGGAGGCTGCAGTGAAAGCGATGAAGTTACTATTAAAGAAGAATCTGGAGCCTCACCCACTTCGCTATGAGGAACTCTACACATTGCTCACAGAGTCTGAAGCAATTCTCAACTCCAGACCAATCGCTCAACTCAATGAAGACGACACACAGCAAGGTCTTTACCTCACCGCCGGCCACTTCATCATTGGCAGACCACTCAAGGCGCCACCCACTTCGGAAGCACCAGCTGGCAAATTCAACTCACTCAGGAGGTGGAGACTAGTGGCTAGACTCCGCCAAGACATCTGGCAGCAATGGCTGACCAGCTACCTCACGACTCTCTCTCAACGCACGAAATGGCTCTCCTCCAAGAAGCAACTGAAGAAAGGCGACCTTGTCTTTGTGAAGGACGAGGTACTTAAAGGAAGACACTGGCCAATCGCCATCATCACAGAAACTTACCCCGGCGACGACAATCAAGTCAGAGCCGTCAAAATCAAGTGCCTAGGGAAGTACTACACACGAGCTACTGCTATCTTGATTCCATTCATCCCAGACGACTCATCTCTTCCGCAGGCCCGGGAGTCTGTCTGGGACCACCCAGACAAGGAACACTAAAGAAACACGCCCACTTTCATCCTATCTTACGCTATGTACAAGTATATATTTACTTATTTCTAATGTTTACTTTATCTGCATGTACAAGCCTCTCACTTTACTTCTAATGTCACCCATTCTATCAACACCTCACTCACATGTCCATATAAGGAACTATACTTAATCATATTCATGTCTATAACCCACACTACACGTCACCATTCAAGATGTTATATAAGCTGCATGTAAAATGGTTGTTCACCTCTGTCTGTCCCAGGAAACGAGAAAATCCTTGGATAGTGTGCGCTTTTAACACCTAGTCTCGCAAGACTGCAAGCTACACAGCCAGCGGTTGCGTGGGATACTTAGGCTGCACCTGACAAGTGAGCATCCTGGTCCTTCAACACACGGCAAGAAGGCCACTGATAGTACTGTACCCAAAGACACGCAACAAGAGCCCATAGCCGGCTAAGTTGAGGCTTCCTACGCACAGTCTCAACACATTCACAATTTCAGTTCACGCCTCAAGCTGGGTACAGGCACTTTCAAATTCAATTCCTTTAGCCTTAGTTTTAGACTGGGATTAAACTGGCTCAAAACTTGTTCCTGTTAGTGAATAGACTCTGGAGAAGGAAGGAACCAAGCAAATTCCTGTTGTTGGCAAAGATGACAAAAGGGAGATCTATGTTCTAATAATTGTAGCTGCAACTGGTGATATGTTGCCACCCCAAGTCATTTATTAGGGCGAGACTCCAGGATGCTATGCCAAAGTTACTTTTCCCGAGGATTGGGCCATTACTCATAGTGAGAGTCATTGGAGCACTGAAGTTACAATGCTTGAATACGTTGATAATGTTCTGGTTGCATATGTGAGTACAACCCGCCAGAAACTTGGTTTGGCTGATGATCACCCTGCGCTTGCAATATTTGATGTTTTCATGTCACATTGCTGTGATTCTGTATTAAAGAAATTAAAAGAGAACAATATTCATCAAGTCATTATCCCTGCTGGCTGTACTGGTGAACTGCAACCACTCGACATTAGTTTTAATGAAGAATTTAAGTCGCTTATGAAGTCTAACTTCTCCCGGTGGTATGCAAATGAAGTCAAGGAATCATTAGACAGTGGAACTAATCTACAGGATATAAAAGTTGATCTTAGAGCTACACTGATGAAACATTGGCATGCAAACTGGCTAATGATGTCTCTTACAACTCTTAAAGCCACACCAGATGTTATTGTCAGAGGATTTGAAAAGAGTGGGATTATAGACACCATCAGTTAGTTTTTTTAAATAATTTTTTGGTTCACATGTAAAACGCTAAATTTAATGGCTGCCAATATACCATGAATGCCCAAAACGCTAAATCTTATGGCCACTATAATTTCAGGCTTTACAGTACAGCATACTGAAAATATTTTGGAATATCAAATCACCTTAAATGCTGTACAAAAATTTAACTTGCTTCAATAAAGCTGCAGACCGAAGTTCTAACAAGGCCTGCACTTAGTATGCTTTCTTCTAGCTACTGATGGACCTCAAGTAGTAAATAATCTAAGCCCATGAAGGCCCTAACATCATGAAAACATCGAAACAAGTTTGAATTGGATTGCTCCAATTATTATACACCAAAAGCTCCACCTAAAGAGCCTGTAAACAAAAATTGAAACATTTTACAGGATAATTTGAATGTTTGAAAAACAATTGACAGGGTAAGGATTAATAAGAAACCTAGCATTTTATGCTTTGTACTCTTTGTTTACCTTAGGTGAGCTTAGCCATTTTCCATTAAGCCATTCCTGTACTGATGTGTTGTTTATCCAAATTTCAATGTCAATTAGGTTCTGTACATGCTGATTATAGTAAACATTGAGGAGTTGATCATAGTCTGTTGGAGAAGGAGACTGAGCCACATCTCTGAGAAGATGGAGCAATGTGTTCCATCTTCAGAAGATAAGCCATGCTTCTTATCTTTGACCCATCTCTCTAGGCTTGTTCTTGACGGAAATCACAAAGGTATGTTACAAGCTGGGAATGTAGTTAGAATGGATTCAATCTCAGCTTCTGAATAGTCAACCATAAAGTATGGAGGTTGCCATGCAGGGTGACACGATTTGTAAAGCTTCTCTTATTTGCTCAGCTGTTTCTGACTGAAGCACAAAATCAGCTATGACTGTATATCCCACATTAGTTTAACAGCTACAAAAAATAGTGCTAACTCATATTTTGTGGTTATGTATGTAGCATCTATAAACCATACTTCACCATGAACGATTGCTGCCAAGGCTTTTGGTGAATGTACAAAATGGTTTGTTCAAGCTTGCTTGATTCACTTTCTTCAGAGGATTCAGTACACCTTCAAAAATAAAAATGAGATTTAGGCTTCTCTTTTTCCCATTTTGAACTTTAAGCCTCAAATTTTCTTGATCAAGCCTGCTCAATTGACAAGCATGCTGAGTTATATGTGGTTGTGGATTTTAGTAGATGTTGGGTCATATTCACGATCAGTTACGTCAGGTTAGATATCTACACGTATGACCTACACATAAATTGACACAGCACCATTAGTTTCATGGTATGCATTGTACACTTCAGGCAAAATTATGTAATAGTTTTTTTAATTAGATTTAATGGTTTGTGGTTAGCAATGGCGTCTCTTATTTTAAAAATTATCTTTCTTTTTCTGTTTTAGTTGTCCACACGATAGATCTGAAGTCTATTCTGGAATTATATGGAACTCTTAATATATAGTAATGGACTGTACAACCAATTTTCCCTGTTGCCATTCACAGGCTCAATACATCCAGTCCCAACAATAATCAGCTCAAGCTCAACCTCAGGTTCCACAATCTCAATCTCAGACTAGACCATCTTCCAATAATTCTGGCCCCCCTAGTGGTAACACCCAAGCACCCAGGCCTGTTCGTGTTGTTTCCAGTAATTCTGATGACAGTAATTCTGATGGCACCAATTCATTGACACAGAGTTCCTAAATGATCACAACTTAAATGATTCATTCATAGTAATAGGTTCACTTAACGGCATTCAAACAGATGTCATTCTAGACTCTGGGGCAAAAGTCTCTCTGATTTCTTCCAATTTCATTGGCCCCAATGATACTCCTATTGCACACACCACCTTGTGGGGCATGGTCAGACATGAAGTCCCAGTATATGAGTTGGATGTTTCTTTGCCTTCATTGGAGGGCAAATGTAGATTGGCAGTTCTTGATTGTCTGCTTCGTTACAGTGATGAGCTGGCTGAGAAGACGGCTCAGTCTTTGCAGTTGTCTGAAGGCGCCTCTCCTGTGGCGTTGGAAGACATTGCTGAGGTCGTTGAATCAGAGTCAGTTCCAGAGCAGAGTCCAGACCTTGCTATATCGCCTTCACTTGACACTTCAGATCACCTCTCACCTGCTAATACTATTTCAGATTCAGATCTTGTCACTAGCCTCTTCGCGAAAGGTTGGAGAAAGGTTGTTGTTGGTCTTGCAAGAGCTCTAGTGGTGAGGGAATCGGTTAAGCTCAGGCGAGAAGAAGAACCTACAAAGTTATCGGCACTTTTAAAATCAATGAAGTTCATGGAATTGTAACAAATTGTCAGTTCATAAACTAAGTGTAGCAGGAGTTCATGTAGACCAATTCACATTGTTACCAGTGCTTGCGCACATTTTGTTTTAAACGTGCCAAGTAAAATCTACGTCAGCTTCACTTGGCCATACTTTAGACATGTTGCCTAGTAGAAATTTACACTACACTTAAGACTATCTCTACCTAGTTGGGCCGAGCCCGACCTCTGCTGAAGGGAGAAGTCGGGTAACAAGCCTATACCTGGGTTTGTTCCTGCTGAGTCAGCTAATCATGACGTCATGAACCGATTGTGTGGGATTTACGATTTGTGGCCATTCTTTTCACCCACGCACATTTCTTGCTCCTTTTGCTCCTTGTGTGTACGTATATTTCTGCGTAGGCGTATTCCTGTCCGCCCACCCATTCCCTTAGCATTAAACCACACTGCAATCTGATTGGACTGCAACGTATGTTGCAGCAGGGAACAAACCCGGGTATAGGCTTGTTACCCGACCTCTCCCTTCAGCAGATGTCGGGCTCCGCCCAACTAATCTCTACCCACTATTTATTCTTTCCTTCGCTTGATTATTATTGGCGAGAGTAGCGAGCGAGACACTTACAGGGGTAACACAATTGAAAATCGGGGATGTTTATTTATTTATTTGTTTATAGCCCGTTACCCGAGCGACCACGCCTGTCGTTAAGAACTATAAATCTGATACAGTCTTGTATGCCGGTAAGAAAATGTATTAGCGGGGAAAAGTCTGATATTGTTCTTAGCAAACGTAATTATGGTAGAAGGCAGATCAAAGTAAAATGGAATAATGAAGAGTTTGGGTACTTTAATACAATCACTAAGATAGCTAACGCTATACTTTGCTCGTTGTTTATGTTCTGGCTATAAAATAGTTATAAACCAAAATCATTAGGTTTGTATTTCGATTTATAAATCCTAGCCACTCGGGCTGCGCCCTCGTGTCTCGGAGTTTATAAATCACATACAAACCTCAATTTTGGTTTATTGGCGAGCGAGCGTAGCGAGCGAGACACTTACAGGGGTAAAAGGATGTTTATTGGCGAGCGAGCGAAGCGAGCGAGACAGTATTAGGGGTGGATAATGCAAAATCGGGTATATGTTATATGTATATATGTATGTGGGATGGTACGTATGCCCTTTAAACGCGCGCGCAGTAAACTCTTTTCTCCAAAAAACACGGCTTTTTAGGCTTGACCCCAGTTTATTCTGAAACTACAGCATTAAACAAGCCTTACTTTATACTTAAGCTCCAAAGTGTGAGAAAATTCCCGCGAAAATGCTTGCTTTTCAAGAAACAAAAAGTTGATTCGACCCGTTACTATGGCATTGAAAACCCTTTTCCAGACTTAACTTCAAAACTTCGCCGTTTTATGGGGGGATACGGAGTGCCGGTTGTTGGTTGTCAAAAGCCGTTGGTAGTCAGAATGCCGTAGTATTAATGCTAAGGAAGCTACTACTTCTCGAGGGAAGCTGGAGTAAGTACGTAATTCCATATTTGTTAGCTAAATATGCAAAATTAACTCTGGCCTTTCTTTTTTGTAGCTAAGAGCTTGTCAACAGTGACTGGTAAATTCAAATAGTCAGATTGGCTCCAATTTGGTACTACAAAAGTTACCACTGCTCAAGAAAATGAGGTAAGAAAGTAATTTTGTATTTGTGTGCTAAAATTGATTGTCTTTTGTTTTTGTTGGTGAGAGCTTGTTGTCAAGAATTCACGGTAATTCAGATAGTCAAAGTAACTTCAATTTGATACTGCAGAAGTTATCAATACTCAGGAAATTGAGGGAACTAGTGATTCTATATTAGTAGGCTAAAATTACATTGGTTTATTTTTTTATCATAGCTGAGAGCTTGATTATCAGAATGGCAGATGTTTGATACTACAAAAGTTAACAAATCAGGTAGGAGAGTGATTTTGTATTTGTTTGCTGAAATAAAAGGTCATAACTGCTATTATAGTGTTTGCATGAAGTAAGCTAAAAATAGTAACATTTTATGTTACCCAACTATCAGGCTGGCTCGCCATTTGTGCTCAAGCACACCACTAGTTCAGCGAGCGAGCGAAGCGAGCGAAGCTGACTCTCAGTCGTGTTCAATTGAGATTTCAGATATATATATATATATATGTAGGTATGTATGCGTACGTCAAAAAATTTCGCCCGCGCTTCTAATTACGTAAGTTAGGTAAAGCGTTCACAGTTCCAGTATTTTTCAATTAAGTTTCAACCAAAAAGTTTATAGCTACTCTCTCCTTGGTGAAAAACTGAATGGCAAATTGCCAAGCTGCTCTTCTTTGCCACTGCTTTCGAAGTTTATTCAGGTAATTCTGTTATTGTTAACTCTTCATGCCTAATCATTGCTATTATTTAGTGTTTTCCTTCACAAATCATCGTTACCTATACTCATATATTTACTCGCTCGCCATGCATTTGCGCTATTCGAGCGCACCACTAGTTTATTTGTATATATGTTTGGACGTACGTATGTCATTTTGTTTTTTGTATATATGTTTGGACGTACGTATGTCATTTTGTACTTTGACCCTCGCGTTTTTGTGTCAGTTATGTGTTCGATCCCGTCCCAAATTGCACTAAACAGAATCCTCTGGTTTATCGATCAGTACCCGTATCACCCTAGAAATTGAATTGTTTACCGTTTTGAATTCTTTTGCGGGTGCAGTTAAAACTTGAAAACTTAAGGGACTTCCATTTCTATTCGAGTTAGTGGTGGTGGTAAGTCAATGCGCTCTTTGTCATGGTTATAAGCCGTGCGCAACAGTATTTACTCGAAAATACATTGTCCACTAGACTACCGCTAAGGTAAGTCTGTGTAGGTGCATGTCCAGTTGTGTCAAAATATTTTGTGTTACAACCACTACTTAGCTAAAGAATATTACAAAGAAAACGTTTAAATAACGTGTATTGTTTTGTTGTTGTTTTTTTCCTTCAATTCAAGCAGTTGCAGAGAGTTTGTAACTATGGCACTGAAATCCCTTTACCTTGTATGCGAAATTTAAAAACTGGACCTTATTTTCAGTAGCTTCAGTGTTAGAAGTCAAAATCATATAAAAATAGTATAGTCTTTAGGCTCGATCGCCATTTTGTGCTCAAGCACATCACTAGTTGGCGAGCGAGCGTAGCGAGCGAGACAGTATTAGGGGTGGATAATGCAAAATCGGGTATATGTATATAATGTATGTGGGATGGTACGTATGCCCCTTAAACGCGCGCGCAGGGAACGTTTTTCTCCAAAAAACACGGCTTTTAAGGCTTGACCCCAGTTTATTCTGAAACTACAGGATTAAGCAAGACTTACTTTATACTTAAGCTCCAAAGTGTGAGAAAATTCCTGCGAAAATGCTTGCTTTTCAAGAAACAAAAAGTTGATTCGACCGGTTACTATAGCATTGAAGACCCTTTTCCAGACTTAATTTCAAAACTTCGCCGTTTTATGGGGGGGGATACGGAGTGCCGGTTGTTGGTTGCCAAGAGCTGTTGGTAGTCAGAATGCCGTAGTATTAATGCTAAGGAAGCTACTACTTCTCGAGGGAAGCTGAGGTAAGTACGTAATTCCATATTTGTTAGCTAAATATGCAAAATTAACTCTGGCCTTTCTTTTTTGTAGCTAAGAGCTTGTCAACAGTGACTGGTAAATTCAAATAGTCAGATTGGCTCCAATTTGGTACTACAAAAGTTACCACTGCTCAAGAAAATGAGGTAAGAAAATAATTTTGTATTTGTGTGCTAAAATTGATTGTTTTTGTTTTTGTAGGTGAGAGCTTGTTGTCAAGAATTCAAGGTAATTCAGATGGTCAAAGTAACTTCAATCAGAAGTTATCAATACTCAAGAATGATGTAAGTAGTAATTCCATATTTGTTGGCTAAAATTACAAATAATAACACTGGTATATTTTTTTATCGTAGCTGAGAGCTTGTTCAAGAGTTGCTGGTGATTTAAATTATCAGAATGGCAGATGTGTGGTACTTATACAAAAGTTACCATTAATCAGGTAAGAGAGTGATTTTGTATTTGTTTGCTGAAATAAAAGGTCATAACTGCTATTATAGTGTTTGCATGAACTAAGCTAAAACATAGTAACAATACTTAGTTTTATGTTACCTAACATCAGGCTCGCTCGCTATTTGTGCTCAAGCACACCACTAGTATATATATATATATATATGTATGTATGGATGGATGGTACGTATGCTCTTTAAACGCGCGTGCGGGGAACTTTTTTTCTCCTAAAACACGGTGTGGAATAGTAGCTCCAGCAACAAGGGGAACCACCAGATCCTTTGGTTGACACCAGAGACACACGCACACACTGGGGGCCCTGATGACCGCTGCCACCAGAGTTCTCCACAGTTATAGCTAGCCCGCCCTGAGTCTTAAATCAGTTTGGGGTTTTGCGAAGTTATGGGGAACTAATGAGACGCATGCGTGTCTGGGTTTATGTACCAAGGACACGCATGCGCAGGGAACGATGGGAAAGGGTCGACCGGAAATCTGGGGCACAACTCAAATGAACTGACATACGCATACACCAATAAATACAGACATAAACACAAGTACACAGTGCTAATAAAATATACAAAATTATGGATGACACACAACACATATAATAGTTCTAAGTTCTATCTTTCTCCTCTTCACTTTCTCTTATCTTCTTCTCCGCCCACATCTCCCCCCTCCAAGATTTGGCTTGGGGCAAATCTGATATCCACTTCATGGGCGGGGTTGTCTTCACTCTCTGACCATGCCTGCCGACTCATCCCGTCTGCATTGCTGTGAGCTCTACCAGGTCTATGGATTAGTGTGACTTGCCACGACTGCAGAGCGAGGGCAAACCTGAGGAGCCGCTTATTAAGTCCGGTACCATCGAGCAGGGCCAGGCATGGCTTATGGTCGATCACCACTGTAACTTCCTTCGCATACAGGAAGTATTCGAAATACTGGAGGGATGCTATGATCGCCAGACCCTCCAACTCAGTAACTTTAAGTTGTCGTGAAAAGAACCCAACTGGCAGTTCTCGTTCACTCCTCTTGACGTGTAGGCAGCCTCCAATGCCAACACCAGACGCATCCGTGTGCAGGATAAAAGTATCATCAGGAGCTGGGATAATCAACACACATGCACTACATAACAATGACTTTAACTTACGGAAACAAGCAGTCATCTCCTCAGTCCAGACGATCTGGAGAGGAGCCTTGAGAGACGTAGCCGGGGTGAGCATGCCCGAGCAGTCCGCGAAACTAGGAATGAACCGCCTGTAGTAGGAGACGGTCCCCAAGAATGACCTTAGTTGTTTCTTTGTGACAGGTTTGGCAAACCCTGCCAATGAGGACACCCTGTGTTCTGGTACAGCCAACAACCCTGCACCAATCTTGTGGCCCAAATAGAGCAAGTGCTTGCGCCCAAAACAGCATTTCCTTAATTTAATAGTCAAGCCAGAGGCACCAAGACAACCTATAACCTGTCTGAGGTGTGTCAAATGTTCGTGCCAAGTGCGACTATAGATGACGACGTCATCAACATAATTTCTACAGCAACTAGAAACAGGTTTCAAGACACTTTCGATTACTGCCTGAAAAATAGCGGGTGCATTCTTAAGGCCGAAAGGCATCCTAAGGTACTTGTATTTGCCAAATGGACATACAAACGTGGTCAACTCACTTGAGGACTCGTCCATGGCCAGCTGGTGAAACCCGGCAGTTAGGTCAAGTGTGGAAAGACATGCATGAGGCCCAACCTGTTCCAATATCTCTGTCAAAGAAGGGAGCCAATAACGTCTCAAAGGAGTCACTGAATTCAGACACCTAAAATCCACACAAATGCGGACACTCCCATCTTTCTTTCTTACGGGTACTAAAGGACTAGCCCACTCAGAGGTGGACTCAACAATGATCCCATCTGACAACAATTTTTGGATTTCTTTCTGTACCGCTTCCCGAATCCCAGCTGGAATTTGTCTAGGAGGTAGGTTAACTACTTTGGCATTCTCTACTAGTTCAATCTTACAAGTGCCAGTTACACACAACCCGGGTGAATCGCTAAAATGAGCTTTCAAGTCACTTAAAACAGCATCCAAATCAACCTTACGAAACCCAGGACATTTATCATCCGTAAGTGTGGCTTTACAATTAAGCAAAGCGTGATCTATGCCTTGCTCTTCAGCTATCAGAGTGACAGCGTTTACAGACAAGGGACGAGGGACATACAATTTCAAATTATCCCTATGTGCAAGTTTAGTTGGGTGGTCTTCACCTTTACTGACTTTATACGAAACCCTAGATGACCTGCCAACAATCCTGTATGGGCCTTCCCAAGAAGCTTGAAAAGCTGACTTCATACCTGGGATGCGCATCAGCACTAACGACCCAACTTCCAACGGCGTGTCCTGTCTATGTTTATTCAGGGACAACGCACGGGACTTACTACTGTCACTTTCATTATTAACTGCCAAATCATGCAGCAACGACAATCTATCACTCAACTTAAGGAGCCACTCGTCCACACACAACTCTTCAAAATCATCACTTGCCCACCCACGATACAAAATGTCTAGGGGGCCTAAAACATTCTTGCCGTAGACAAGTTCATGAGGTGAAAACCCAACATCTCTATTAGGCACCTGTCTAATAGCAAAAAGTGCCAGAGGCAAAAATACAGACCAATCTATGCCCGTGTCGGCCGCCTTAGCCAGCATTGGCTTTAGTGTGCCATGCAGGCGTTCCACAACCCCGTTTGATTGGGGCCTGTAGGGCGACGTTGCAATAGAATCTATTCCCAACAAAGTGTACATGTTGGACATAAGTTTACTGAGAAATACAGTGCCTCTGTCAGAGAGGACTTTAAGGGGAATACCTGTCCTGCTCACAATGTCCATGAAGCACTGAGCTGCTTCAGGAGCGGAAGCAGTCCTCATGGGCAAGGCCTCAGGCCATCTACTAGCCAGACATGTATATGTGAAGAGGTATTTCACTCCTCTTTTGGCCTTGGGCAATGGACCGACTATGTCCACTGCCACAGATTCGAAAGGTACAGACACAATCTTTCTTTCTACTATCTTTGACTTCCTATTGCCCTGACTATTGACCCTCAAGCAAACATCACATGATTTCACAAACGACATAACGTCACCATGAATGCCAGGCCAAGTAAATCTCTTGTTGATTATGGCTCTCATGCCTCTTACTCCAACATGAGCACACTTATCATGGGCCAGCATAAGGATTTTAAGCCTATGACACTTGGGGACCACGATTCTTTTCACTAGCACATCATCCATGAGAACACTATGAAATAAAACATCATCCACAAAGGAGTAACCATTTTGGCATTCCACTGCCAATTTCCTGGCAGGGATCAGAGTGTCATCTGCCAGAACAGCAGACTTAAGGTCTTCAACTCCGATAACATCACTCAACTTGGGAATATCAAAGTTTAAATCAACAGGGACATCAATATCAGCAACACTTTCACTTGGAGGACTTGCACCATCATTCCCTTCACTAGACGCACTACCTTCACTATTTATACCAATCCCATCCTCGTCAGAACCACTAAGAAGATCAACCTCCGAAGAACCAACGTTAGACCCAACACCTACAGAGGGAGGTTCATACGGAACATCTACAGCAGACAGTCTCTGAAATTCATCATCAACCAAGTCAGAACTATTGTCATTCTCATTACTCCTGGGTGACAACTTAGACTTACTTCTGGTTACGGCTCGTACATCGTAAAGCTCATCTGGAATAGCAACAGAAGCAGAGGAGGTAGGAGAGGGGCCCTCCTCAGCAACAATGCCAGAGCCAGCACCTACTTGAGCAGGTGGTTGGATGCTACGGGTGTCACGTAGTTGCCCCGCCTCCAAGCCAGAGAGATCTGACTTTGAGGCGGCATCCAACAAGAGCTGCTCAGCCATACCCTGCTCCATAGGGATGGAGAAAAGGACACAGCCACACAAGCTGTCCGCGTGAGCAACAGCAACTCTGGCGTTAAAGGAACAGCCTTTGATCGTAAAGTCAACTATGGCAATGTCCAAAGTAACAGGTCTGCCATCCCAACCTTTAACATTCACTTTCTCGCCGGTTAGTTGGTCTCCATACACCAGACAGCCAGGAACTACAGAAATCTCTGCCCCAGTGTCGGGTACAATCTTGCACTTGGAACCATTTACGAACCCAACAACTGAGGGGGACCCATTAGAGACAGAAATCCAGTTAAGGTTATACGTTCTATTCCTTCTAACACCTGCTCTCTTACCACTGTCACCATTACCATCAGAGTTTCTCTTAGTTGGGCAGTCAGGGGACTTGTGTCCCGGCTCATGGCACGTATAACACACAATGCCAGGAGGTCTATTTGTCACATTAGCATGCACGGTATTTCCAGATGACCCACTGCTAGGACTAGAGGTAGGAGGACTACAATCAGAGACAGATGAACGGCACTCAAAAGCTCTGTGCCCAAATTTATGACACTTGAAACATTCCCTAGGGGGATAAGACCGAAATTTGTTAAATCTGCCCGAGGTATTTGGCTGTCTCTCAAGTTCACCCGTATTGATAGAGAGGGCAAACTTATTCAGGTCACGGAAGGTATGGAATTCGCGCTGGTCCATGAGAGACCTTTGCACAGGCGAACACGAAGCTCGATACGTCGCGCAAGCCACAAAAAGGAGTAATTCGTCAACAGAGCTACATTGCATAGCAATCGAGTCAGTTAAGGACTTAAGATGCACGTATTTCTCAAGAGGGTTCATCGATCTAGTAGAGTTAGCAAAATCAGACGTAAGTTTTATACCCAGCCCAGTAAGGCTCGAACCCAAACTCTCAATTAGAATCTCTTTAAGCTGCGAATAATCTGTAGTCTCTCTATCAATTCCAGCTACAATAGCAGAAGCTGACTTTGACTGTAATTTCTGTAGGAGAATAGTACGCCATCTGCCTTGCGGGCAACCAATGTCAGTGAGATCGGCCTCCAACTTAGTAATATACTTAGAGATGTCCATACCGTCCTTGTGAGGCGCCAAAGCAGTTATCTGCCTTGACATCTCAGCATCACCGGAGCCTTCTCTAGAACTAGAGGAAACTAGACCCGACCTACCAAACTCATTAAAGAATTCTCTGAACAAAGATTTCATGTCAAACATGGGAGTACTCATATTACCAGTCCCATTAAGGTCACGACCAGAGTCTTCGTCTTCGGCCATACTATATGGAACAGTACTAACACTACTGGAGGATTCAACACCAGAATAACTCTTCAAATAGGGAGCGTTAGAAGGCAAAGACACACGCTCACAAGACTCAAAACTATCAACTAAAGTATTGTCACTCTCCCTTCCAGAAGAAAACACAACAGACTTAGAAACCTTAGTAGAATCAGACAAAAGTTTATTCAGCACAGCACTACTACTCTCATGCGACCCAAACAATGGACACACAGGAGAAGGAGCGTTAGACCTACGATCAATACTAGAAACACTCTCACAATCAGAAGAATCCGCAGAATGACCACAGGCGGTACTCCCAGTCTGCTTCCTGCTCTTGCACGCTCTGTATGGCTGTTCTCTCTGGTTCATCCAGTCACTCTGGACCGACTTGATGTTCTGCAAGAACGAACACAAAACAAAAATCAGTGACAATGAACAGGGTAATAGAGTCTATGACCAAAACAAAAATCAGTGACAATGAACAGGGTAATAGAGTCTATGACCAAAAAAAAACAACACAAATTTAGTTCAGCCAATTAAACAAACACACGCGCACGAAGTGCCACAAATGACAATCACAACTAATCAAGACAGGAAAAATGACACTACAGAAATATGACACGTCGACTTAGCCAGGGGCGAAGAATCCAATTAAGGTCCACGTGGGGTGCACTCCAGATAGGGAAGAAGATAACGAGAAACGGCGAACCAAGGGTGTAGTGAGCGAATATCCAGCCGCGCAGTAGCCGAGTTTGAAATCGGGACGTAGCAGCAGACGCATGAGCCAAAGAATACGAAAGTCGAAATCGATAAGGCGCAGGAAGAGTTCGGAATTCTCCACCGCTGCCGCCAATTGTGGAATAGTAGCTCCAGCAACAAGGGGAACCACCAGATCCTTTGGTTGACACCAGAGACACACGCACACACTGGGGGCCCTGATGACCGCTGCCACCAGAGTTCTCCACAGTTATAGCTAGCCCGCCCTGAGTCTTAAATCAGTTTGGGGTTTTGCGAAGTTATGGGGAACTAATGAGACGCATGCGTGTCTGGGTTTATGTACCAAGGACACGCATGCGCAGGGAACGATGGGAAAGGGTCGACCGGAAATCCGGGGCACAACTCAAATGAACTGACATACGCATACACCAATAAATACAGACATAAACACAAGTACACAGTGCTAATAAAATATACAAAATTATGGATGACACACAACACATATAATAGTTCTAAGTTCTATCTTTCTCCTCTTCACTTTCTCTTATCTTCTTCTCCGCCCACACACGGCTTTTTAGGCTTGACCCCAGTTTATTCTGAAACTACAGCATTTTTCAAAACTTCGCCGTTTTATGGGGGGTTACGGAGTGCCGGTTGTTGGTTGTCAAGAGCCGTTGGTAGTCAGAATGCCGTAGTATTAATGCTAAGGAAGCTACTACTTCTCGAGGGAAGCTGAGATAAATACGTAATTCCATATTTGTTAGCTAAATATGCAAAATTAACTCTGGCCTTTCTTTTTTGTAGCTAAGGGCTTGTTGTCAACAGTGACTGGTAAATTCAAATAGTCAGATTGGCTCAAATTTGGTACTACAAAAGTTACCACTGCTCAAGAAAATGAGGTAAGAAAGTAATTTTGTATTTGTGTGCTAAAATTGATTGTCTCTTGTTTTTGTAGGTGAGAGCTTGTTGTCAAGAATTTAAGGTAATTCAGGTGGTCAAAGTAACTTCAATTTGATACTACAGATGTTATCAATACTCAAGAATGATGTAAGTAGTAATTCCATTTGTTGGCTAAAATTACAAATAATAACACTGGTTTATTTTTTATCGTAGCTGTGAGCTTGTTCAAGAGTTACTGGTGATTGAGATTATCAGAATGGTTGATGTTTGATACTACAAAAGTTACCATTAATAAGGTAAGAGAGTGATTTTGTATTTATTTGCTGAAATCAAATGTCATAACTGCTATTATAGTGTTTGCAACATAATACATACTATGTTACCTAACTATCAGGCTCGCTCGCCATTTGTGCTCAAGCACACCACTAGTAAAAATAACATATATTGTATGGACGTATGTATGTCATTTTGTACTTTGACCCTCGCATTTTTGTGTTAGTTATGTGGTCAACCCCGTCCCAAATTGCACTAAACAGAATCCTCTGGTTTATCGATTAGTACCCTGAAATTGAATTGTTTACCGTTTTGAATTTTTTTGGTGCAGTTCAACTTGAAAACTTAGGGACTTCCATTTCTATTCGAGTTAGTGGCGGTGGTTAGTCAATGCGCTCTTTGTCATGGTTATAAGCCGTGCGCAACAGTATTTACTTGAAAATACATTATCCACTAGACTACCGCTAACTTAGCGGTAGTCTAGTGGACAATGTATTTTCAAGGTAAGTCTGTGTAGGTGCATGTCCAGTTGTGTCAAACATTGTGTGTTACAACCACTACTTAGCTAAAGAATATCACAAAGAAAACGTTTAAATAACGTGTATTGTTTTGTTGTTGTTTTTTTCCTTCAATTCAAGCAGTTGCAGAGAATTGTTACTTGAATCCCTTTACCGTGTATGCGAAATTAAAAAACTGGACCTTATTTTCAGTGGCTTCAGTGTTAGAAGTCAAAATCATTCATATAAAAATAGTATAGTCTTTAGGCTCGCTCGCCATTTGTGCTCAAGCACATCACTAGTTATAGTACGTACATTTAGGCAATATATCACCCTTTACCTTACCTTAGTTGGTAAAGGCTAGTCAAGCTTGAGCAAGTCGGTAAAGTCCGTAAAGAGACTGACTGAAAGACGGTTTGTTTGGGTTTTTTTTGCTGGCTGGTGAAGTGCTGGCTGTGGGGATTACTATTACAAGATAAGAAAGGTATTGTCCTTGTTGTTAGTTTTTACCTGCCTATATTTATTATTTATTAACTTTGCATAAACTGGACTTACTTCACGTAGTATATAATTTTTACAACTTGCGTTCTCCTTCATATAAGTAGAAATACATGTCACAGACTCGAAAAGTTACGACAAATAACTTTTTTTTGGCAGGAATAGGGAGGGAAACTCATTTTAAAAATAATAATTAAAAAACAAAAGAAATTCATCTAACCTTAATTATTCATGTTAGACTGCTTCTGAGGAAAAAGGTAGTATTTCTTCACTTGTTGCTTGATTTGTTTACAAATCATTGTATCCACTTATTCTTTTCTTGTTTATTGTTTTCTTTTTGTCTCAGCTATGATATTGAGGATAAGTGTGCTGATGATTGTTTTTCTATACCAGACAGAGATAGATGAAAGTTTCATTGCAGTGGAATTATTGTTGTTGTTTTTTACATTATAAGAAAGAATCAATTTTACTTATTGTGAGTTTAAGTTATTAACTGTGGAGTGCATCGAGGAGTTGGGGTGCATATGAAGTAAGTAATAGTTGCATGGAAAGGAGTACAAAATTAATAGACGTAGCGTTCTTATAAGGAGGATCTTTGCATGAGTATCTTGCACCATCACACTGAATGCAATTAACCAAAGTCAGTCTTCTTTTCGTATATATTTTAAGCTCACTAATTGTTGGCTAAATAATACAATAGCTCTTAATGTAATTCTCATTGTATATGTTGGTACTTGACTTGATCAGTTTTTTTTTGTTTTGTTTTTTTTAGCTTAGCAACAGTTTATAGAATGTATATGAACTTATGTATACAATGAAAATTTTTGTCCATAGAGTGACACATAATGGTGTATTTGGCATTTATATTGTTGTGCATAGACAAGCCACTTTAGTGCGAGTTTGAAAAAGTGCACCTAGTAATGTTACGCATGTATAGACATGGTGGACAACCTTTAGAGAAAATGAAGAATGCTTCATTTATTAATTTCATTAATTTCATTTTAGTTTTGTTATTATAGGAGTTTCTAATTTTAATATTTTGGAGCAACAGCTGCTGAGAAGTAAGTTGAGGGTCTCCCATGTTTGTGGTTGTGTGTGGCTGGGGTATGGTTGGTGGGTGTAGGTACTATCCTTCATTAACTAACGCCTCCTTGATGAATGATTTCATCCTACTCATGTATTTTGACACAGGTTATTTATAGGCAGTATTCAATAAAGAAATTTGGCTAGCAGGGGAGCAGATGGAACTATGCAGTTTAAATTTAAATTTCCTCTAAAAGTCTTTATTTTTAATATGTGTATAAGCAGGTGAACTATATATAGGTTAAGAAAGCTACATTGGCCATGGAAAAAGCATCCCTTTTAGGGTGGTGGCAACTCTATTTGTGGGAGGGGAGGTGGGGTGTGATACGGAACTCGGGTTAAAAGGAGAAATCCCAGTGTTCCTCTCTTATGATGTTTAATCACTAGAACTATGGTACAAAAGAGCATTTTCAATGGTGTGTACTTTGGAAAGGCGGCTTGATAAACAGAATCCTTTGGTTTAGTGATCCATACCCATCTCGGAAAAATTGATTGCTTACCTCTAGAAAATCAATTGCCCAATAGTTAAGTCGCAAAGAGAATGTGATGTAAGTCTTCTGCTGTTATATCCGGTGATTAAGTGTATATTATATGTGTACAAGTGTTTTGTGTTGCTAAAGGATAACACAATAAATTAAACAAGAACAACCACTAGCATTCAAATTTGAATTTCATTCAGAGCAGTAATGTGTAGTAATGTGTGTGTATGTGTGTTGTACTGCCTATGTGTGTGTTGTACTGCCTATGTGTGTGTGTGTGTAGTTCTGCCTATGTGTAATATGTGCGTGTGTGTGTGTTGTACTGCCTATGTGTAATAATGTATGTGTGTGTGTGTTGTACTGCCTATCTGTAGTAATGTGTGTGTGTGTGTATGTGTGTGTGTGTGTGTGTTGTACTGCCTATGTGTAGTAGTTTTGCCCTAACCAATCAAGTATTTAAATATGTATAGAAGAGTATGTTCAAGTCATGTTATGGTATACAGGGCTTCATACTGAATTTTTTTCTGTGGGGGGACTTTTTTCTAATTCCTACCTATAAGATAGCGTGTGAATAGGCCACAGAGAGGGGAGGGTGCGGGTCCTCTAGTTTGGGGGGAAGGGGAGGTGGGGGTAATGCTGGTATGAGCTCCTTTGTTCACTGTTATATTTCAGAGGTATATTTCCAGAAACATTTAAACTTTTGAACATAATACAAGTCCTTCCATTTTAAACAGCACCATCAGTTGAAACATCTTTCAGCTCATTAAAACCCGTATACGCAACAGGTTGGCCCATGAGAGTTGCCATTGAGGATCTTGGGCTTTCAGCTGTAAAGTTTGATGAACTTCTAGAAATTTTCAAAAAGTATTGTGCTTTGATTTAAATTAAAAGAATTTTGCTCTGAGTTACTATTATAATTAAAAGTTCAGAATTCTTATGTAGCCCTGGTGCGGCTAAAGCATACAGCCATGTGAAAAGTTTGTTTGTTTCGTTTTTGTTTTTCTGACTATAAGTGAACTAAAAAAATTATTTATGGTGCATGTCTTTTGTGTACATGAATTAACTTGATCGTATATATATATACATGTATATATATTTTTTGTTTTGGTTTTTGTTGTTTTTGTTTTGTTTTTGCTAAAATTCATATCCTAAAGGCACCACCTACTTTCCTTTTTTTTTTTTTCATGCATGACTTTATGGTCTGCACCAAATGGAAACTTTGTTTATTAATTATCATAATAATTGTACAATGTATATGTGGGTGTATACATTATGAAACATGTGTGTGTACATAAAATGGTCTTAAAGCCATAGAATTGTGGAAATTGCTGAACCAGCTGCTTCAAAGAGTAAGTTTATGTGTTATGTGCTTAATCCACACTTTAATAATAATAAAAAAAGTAATTATTTAGCAAACTTTCTTATTTCCGATTGCTCAATAATTGTTGTGAGTCATTGTATCAACTACCCATCCCTTATAAAACAACTTAATCTACGCTAAGGGCAATAGGGAGGACCACTTGTACTTGTTGAACAATTCTATTCTATAGAGTTACTTGACACAGATAAAATTTCAACCTTTATATATGCAATCATTTGGCAAGCAATTGTATAATTACTTTTAGTACCCATTGGTTTACATTTTTTTTGTTTTCATTTTTTTCGATCAATTTCTTAAAAATGTATTGTTTCAAGCCGATGAAAGGGAATGGTTAGGTCTATTATAGTGGGAACGACTTAAGCTACGATGATAAAACTTGGAGAGCTCAATATCTGGATGCCAACAACTCTGTAAGTGCAAAAAAAAATTTTCGAAGGCTGCCGCGTTGTGCCTGGTTTTCCTGTAGACGGTCACAAATGTTAAATTGAGCATATTATTTCGTATGTACAAAGCTATGTTTGTGTGAGCTAAGAATGTACTATAATATTATTGCTAGTTCACATATTTACAGTTCATGAACATGGGCTGTACCTCGTCTAAGCTACTTGCAAGATGAACTTGTCCAACTAGTGCAATGGATTCTTATTCATTCCTTTTTAATTTGTATCTGAACAATGCACATCAAACATTGCATTGCTAATTTGGTGCAATTTATACTGGTATATTGTACACATCACTTCTTTTTTAATAATGTATATATGTATATATAATAATACATTGGTGAGCAAAAGCTGTAGATGCATTGCCATGGGAGAGACATCTCTGCAACGCATACACCAAGACATTGAACATTTTATGTCCAAGTGGGCAGTGGATATAAGGTATCAGACTGATGATGGTGACCGTCAGGAACTACTACAACTTTGAGATAAATCTGGCAGACCTTAAAAACATACTTTCAATTTCCTTTGTACATTGCAGAAATTTAACCAATCAGATTCAGCTCTCTTTTTTCTATAACATGCTCAACATGTATAGTACCTTATGTAACAGGTAAACTTTCTTGTAATTTTAGTGAGGGCAAGCAATTTGCATTGCACCTGATCATGTTTGCATGCATGTGGGCATGTTTGTGTGTGATATAAGAAATGTGTAAATAGCATTAATGTGATGGTGCCGTGTGTGTTAATGGGAATTGCTGTTATATATATTTTTAGTACAAATTGATTACATAGAATAGAACACCTGCCTCATTATGCAACATTACTCAGGAGAGATTTTAGATAGGTGGTTATGAATGAAAGAAAACTAGTAACGTGAAGGAATAGTTCATGTGTGGCATATTATTAATCAGTTTGCAACCTCAATTATTTGTTCCTGTTAAGGTATCCATACCTTAAGTGTGACGACTACAACGAAGTGTAAATGTAATGATAAATGCCCATTAAATAAATGATTCACTACTACAACAAATACTTTGGCGAGTGAGACACTATCAGGGGTAACTCAATTGAAAATCATATCATTGTTTATATATAATATGTGGGGATGTACGTACATAAAACAGTATTGACTTGAAAATGCATTATACACTAGACTAACTGCGAAGGAAAGTCTCGTGTGGGTGTATGTCCAGTTGTGTCAAAGCTACTGCTTACAGCTACTACTTAGCTAAAGAATATCACAAAGAAAACGTTTAAATAACGTGTACTGTTGTGTTGTTGTTGTTTTTTCCTTCAATTCAAACAGTTGCACGAGTTGTTACTATGGCACTGAAATCCCTTACCGTGTATGCTGTAATTTAAAAACTCAACCTTACAATCAGTAGTTTCAGTGTTAGAAGTCAAAATCATTCATATGAAAATAGTATAGTCTTTAGGCTCGCTCGCCAATTATGCTCAAGCACATCACTGGTAGTTCCTACCAAACTGCATACGTACTTCCTAGCTGGCTTGCCAGTGACACACAACAAGGTAATATTACTCGCATATGATTGCCGCAACAGGAGATGAAACTAGTAATAATGGAAAGCTGTGAGAAACAGAATGAAAAGAAAACTGCCAGAGGGACACAAAATGGAAGTCCTGAAAGCAGAATGAGGCAGATGTTAATTTAGTGTATTGTTTTAATTAATGTGTATCAGTATCACTTAGCTCATCAGTTAACAATAGCCATATCTCCTGGATAGCCAACATTTAGCCAAATCTCTGGTATCAGGGCGGGCAGCAGAAGACATGTGGGTAGGACGTCTGACTGATTGTCACAGTTGAGACTTGGCCCCCTCATAGCACATTAATTAAGGAGGTAATAATGTAGTTCCTGGGCCTGATCTTGTCTACTCTCAGACGGCTTGTGTGTGCCTTCTTGGTATACCAGGTTATGATAGCATCTTCCTACATGGTACATGTGGTACCATTGCTACACTGAACATTGATGTGTATGTGTGTGTATGTATGATATTTCTAGTTATTCTGTTTTTATGTCGTATTCAGCGAAGATAGTTGTATGCGTTGAATGTCTGTGGCATGCATGTTTGAGGGGGGCACTCTTGTTGTTTGGTGAATGATAAATGTGAGCCCTGGCCCTAGCCACATATAAAGGTGGTGGTGGTACCTCATGGCCAGTCAGTCAGTTGTTAATCCAAAGTCATCTCTGTGTGTCCTGTGTTTGTGTGCTTCTTTATTTTTATACTAGCAAAACTTCATATTTTCTTCAAAACAGTAATCAGTTGGATCATACAATATGTTTATTTCCTTTTAAAAAGTGACTAATTATTGACTCGGGAATTTGAGTTTCATTTTATTGCACATGCTAAATACAAAATCACTGCTAGGACTATAAGCCATATGAGCTTCCCCCCCCCCCAATATGCTCTGTGGGGCTCACAAAATTTGCATTACAACTCCACAAATAACTATCCAAGTCTATAGCCAGAAATTTTCAATAAGATGTCTTGGCAGGCTTAAAGTTATGGCTGAATGAGATTGAATGCTTGATTGCACAACTAGCAACAATAATTGAGATTGGTAAAAAATAAATGAAAAAAAAAGCTGAAAGGAATAAATAATATATAACCAAAGGATAGAGGTAGCTAAAAATGAGGGGTTGTGGCGGACAGTGACAACAGGAAATGAGCAACAAACACTTTCATTACATATAGCACTTATCCACTTAGATCATCTTCATTAGCTAACACACAACACAATATTCCTCAATATCCATTAGTAGATTGCATACACACCATCACCAGGGCCGTAGTCGATAGTACGACCAGTATGACTTCGGTCGCACCTTTTTTCGTCAAAGGAAAAGATCGTTACATAAAAATACTATATTATTAAATTAGTAGAGGTCATTTATTGTAACTGGTTGCGCGTGGTCACGATCTCCCGGTTGCTAAAAAATGAGCACTTGTAGTGATTTAAGTCGTGCAGTAGCCTTCTGAGTGGACTTCCAGAGAAACCAAATCAACCTGTGACCTTTTCATTCCCTAGAGAGTATGGAAAAAAACATGATAGATATTGCCAATGACTTTGTTAAAACTAATGAACGCCGTTCTCACATTTTTGGAACATTCACGTAATATAATTCATTCATTTTTTTCTGATTCATAATATTATAATTATAAACACATATCTCATTGGGATAGACCACACCCACTTCCTGTTAACTAGTAAGTCACACCCACTTCCTGGCCTTACCTGTTCAGTTTAGCCGACTACGGCCCTGATCACTATAAATAGCACCCAGTCCTGCAAACACATTCGGGCTTGTATGATTTAAAGAATCTCAATCGAACTGCTACATTGGTGACCTCAACGCGCGTCCTGTACGGTTCTGGGACCATGGCCGAAGCCAGCGTTGTTTGTCTAAAACTTCCCACCTTCTGGAACACACAACAAGACATGGTTCGAGCTGGTTTAGCAGTCTCACTCGACTCAGCAGTCTCACTCGACTCGGCCAGTCTCACTCGACTCGGCCAGTCTCACTCGACTCAACCTTATGAGGGACCTTTCCATGTGGTGGAAAGAGAGGACAAGTTTTTCAAGCTGGAGATGGGTGGTAAGACCGAAAGTGTGTCCCTTGACCGTTTGAAGCCAGCGTTTCTGGATTTTACGGAGCCCGTCCCGGTAGCAGCACCTAGACGACGAGGGCGGCTTTGAAAGTGTCAACCAGCAGTTCTGGGGGGGAGCTCTGTGGCGGACCTAGTGACAGGAAATGAGCAACAAACACTTTTACTAGTGGTGCGCTCGAATAGCGCAAATGCATGGCGAGCGAGTAAATATATGAGTATAGGTAAAGATGATTTGTGAAGGAAATCGCTAAATAATAGCAATGATTAGGCATGAAGAGTTAACAATAACAGAATTACCTGAATAAACTTCGAAAGCAGTGGCAAAGAAGCGCAGCTTGACAATTTGCCATTCAGTCTTTCGCCAAGAAGAGAGTAGCTATAAACTTTTTGGTTAAAACAAAGTTGCGTAAGGCAGTGCAGCAGGATTCTCCATGCTCGTTAATTGAAAAATACTGGAACTGTGAACGCTTTACCTAACTTACGTAATTAGAAGCGCGGGCGAAATTTTTTGACGTACGCATACATACCTACATATATATATATATATATATATCTGAAATCTCAATTGAACACGACTGATAGTCAGCTTCGCTCGCTTCGCTCGCTCGCTGAATTACATATAGCACCTTATCCACTTAGATCATTTTCATTAGCTAACACACAACACAGCATTCCTCAATATCCATTAGTAGATTGCATACACACCATCACTATAAATAGCACCCAGTCTTGCAAACACATTCAGGCTTGCAGTATGATTTAAAATTATCTCTTCCTACTTTTCTGTATATTATAGAAATTACGCCATTACCTATTTGTGCACATGTAATTAAATGCATTACAGTCATACTGGGTCACAGGTAATGGTTTTGTCTCCTTGTCTTTGTGGTCAAAAATGTTCTTTATGTAATACGTTGAGTCTGGGGTGTCATGGACAGCCCCAAGAAGGACAAGGGACCAACCCAGACAAGCTTGACCGTAACCAAGGGACCTGATTGACAAGTCATTCATACTTAATGGACCCAATACCAGTTAGGCGTTAACGATGTTGTGACTCCATTGTTTCATTTGTGCATATTATTCTTGAGATTTTTGTAGAGTAGCTCAGTCTGACGAAAATTAGAATAGTTGCATTTTGATATTGTTGCTGAACATTTCAATTAAATTAGTATTACATAATGACTGTTTGACCATAGTCATATTCATTGTGTGGCAGAAGCTCTTGCTAGTGACAGATTAGAGCACCGTTATATATGGTTACATGATTCTGCTATCTTATTCTTATATTATTTGAAATGTGCACTTGTAATTTTTATTACCCACTTTTCTTTTCTTCACCCCAACTCTCCACCCCGCTGCAATTATGCCATTGCAAAGAATAAATTAAATTTAATTGTAGCAAGCTCAAATGAGGAGGCTCATACAAGGAGTACACAAGAATTCCCTGGGTATATGCCTGATCAGTTCTCTTTATGTTTTTCTAAAAATAAGGAGCTTATGTTTTTGCATCCAAACACATGGAATAGTCAATAGTGTGCCTCCTCCTTCCCTCATAATCATCCCACCCAGAAGATATGTAGAACGGTAAATATAAGCTGTTGTATGAGACTAGGTCAGTCATACCAGGAATTTCTAATTATCCTACAGGAAGTTCTTAACTGTATGTTTATGTGGTCAGAGCAGTTACTGACTACATTTAGATTATACATTATATTGCGTGTGAAATTAATATCCATAATTTCATTTGTTTATTATTTATATATGCTCTTTGTTGTAACCCCTTCCCATAACTGATCTGCTAGTGGTTGCAAGAGAATTATTGTGTGCATGTGTACTTAGTGGCTGTGGCTGTTGTACATGTGTGGTGTGTGTGTGTGTGTGGATGTGTGATAAACTGCTAATTATTTAAGTCTTTTCCTGTGTATAACCAGTGCAAGAGAATTTGTGTGTGTTATGTTTATGTTTGCGTGTGTGTGTATGTGTGTGTTATGTATATGTTTGAATGTATGTTATGTTTGTGTGTGTGTTAAGTTTGTGTTTGCATGTGTGTTATCTTTGTGTATGTATTATGTTATGTTTGTGTGTGTGTTATGTTTGTGTTGTATTTTTTTTGTGTGTGTGTAATATTGACATATACAGAATTGTACATTGTAACTGTCATTCATACATTATTACTATGTATATCTAAAAGTGTGCATGCCGTCTCCAGGTGTGAGATAAGGAAGCTGAAGGCGGTGTGACATTTGCCCTTTTTTAATTTAAGGCCTTTTTTAAACTATTTTATTAATTTGTACCTTGGTTTATCAGTTGCTCAATTCGCAGTGATTATGGAAAGCATCCAAGAGTTTCTATGTGTCCTAGCCTAACCTTCATTCAGTCCATACACGCTTTACACTACCAAGGGCCCTCGTCATATAACCATACATAATATAATAAACTAGTGTTCCACACCTTGCACAAATAGGATAGGTGGGATAGGGGGGCTTTAACCCTTTAATGTTGGCGAAAGAGAATATTGTAGACCAAAAGGTATTGATTCCTCTTCCATGCCTCCATTTCTCCTTTCTCTAATACATTGTTGTTGTTTTTTGTTTGTTACCACCAACATTAATACATAAAATGCAACAATATATCTTCCCTTCTCCTTTCCCCAGCCCAAGCTACCCTACCATCGTCTGAAGTTTGTTCCCTCCATATTCCTATACAAATGTAGCTTAATTTTAGCGAGTGATTATTACGACCCTTTTTTTTTCAGACTCAGTTTATATCTGGAATAAAAACTGACAAGGCAATAAATATGGTCACATGGGCCATGAAATAATAGGGCGTTACTCAGTGACCACACTCAAACTATGCTGAAACCACACCCATCAAAATTAAATACTGGAAGCAGCAGCAATTACAATGCATTCATGTATGGATGCAATTATTGTATACAAGCTAACTATTGGATCAGCTTTTGTTTCATATAGACAACATGAGAATGAGTATGGTCTATCTGTAGATATAAACTAGTGATGATCTCATTTAGTGAGCCATACATGTGTACAGATATAATTAAATTCACTGAAGATTTTTGGTCAGATCAGAACATATCTGTTGTGTCGATTTCCACACTAAACTAGAACTAAATCTAAGTTATAAATTTTGAATTATATTTATTTATGGAAGAAGTTTTGAAATTAATGTAATACTTCATTGTCTTTTGTTTTATTAGAATTAAGTCAGCAATCTGGACTTCCACCTCCTTTCCATCAGCTGCATTAATTTCATGTCATGCATGTCAGCATGTAACAGTGTGGTTTTGTAATAATGACAATTTTAGAGTCCATGAAACAGGGCTGAACCCCATGTACCCACCAATGTGTGTGTGTGTTTGTTTGAATTTTCACATATCATAGCTATGTAACATATTGTTCTTTTATTATATAGATATTTAGGAAAGTGAGGTAGGAAAGAATTGAGTGACCGAGTACCACCACAACCAATTGTATAAAGTGTGCACCACAACAAGGAGATGTTATATTATAAAAATTTAAAAAAACCCTGACTGAAGGCCATTTAATTTGACAAGTAAGGTATTCTGTGCTCCTTTATGTGGCTGCACCAATGTGTTGGAAATTTTTTTTAATATAATTGGGAAGTACACACTACAGGAGGATTATAATATGGATTGGCAGGAAGCAAGCTAGGTTATCTCACAATGTTGCAACCATTGGCTCACCTACATATGATACTATGATCTGAGCCAATGTGCTGGAAGTTTTGTTTTATAAGAATTAAGTCAACAATTTTCCCCTAGGGCAATTGACCTTGAAGTATCTATGAAAATTGAAGGTCAACTTGTTTGGTTTTTTTTATTTTTTTTAACACTTTGAACATAATGTTAGATTGTGCAGTCTATTAGGTCCAGGATTCTGTGGGCCATACAACCCCAAAGCTTACATTTGTTGAGTAATGATGGGCCCCTGGCAAAGATGACTACACCAGAAGTCTTTAAGTTTAGGTGTATGTATATGATGTAGCATGCAGTTTTTGTGAAAGATGTTTCTAAGCTAATTCTTTAGCCTTCCAAGTGATTTACCAAAGTTAGTTATTTGCAGCCAAAATTAAAGTGTTGTACCAAATTAAAATAATATGTAGCATGACTCATCCTAAGTTGTTTGTTTATAATTTAGCAGCTGTATTTTCATCTATTTGCAGCTGGCTAGGTCTTCTTGCAGCTGTTATCTAGGGTCCTCCTGCTTTTTCCCTCCAGATTGAATGTCTACTTCCTGAGTGAAAAAGTAATTTGAGTAATTCTCATGCAGATAAAATTACATAATTCTCAAACACAAAGTTCATGCAACAGCCAAGTATTGTAGCAAATAATATTACAATGACATAACAATATATTATGATCAGTTAATAGGAATTGGAGCAATGACAAGAACACTATCTTCTCCAATGTTTCTTCCAAAATTAACCTTGGTTTTAACAAAAACAACTCTGTCAGTTATGTTTTGAATATAATAAAATCTGAGATCATCTTGTAAAGTAGCTGCCCACACTTGCATGGGAAAACCAAACCATCCACCGCACTGATGTGGAATGTAAGGCACACATTGTGCTAGCCATAATCTGTGGGTCTCAGTTGAAGTAGAATTACTACAGCTTACAATTACTGTGCAGCATACAAATCGGATTATTTCAACTAATTGATTAATAACAATTACCTATGAAGAATTTCCATACCTTGATTTTTCTGATGCTAATTTGATGGCCCCATTGACAATTGCATTAGTGTATTTGTGCAACCGCACAGTGTGGTAGTTGTTGCCGTCATTGGTGGTGTGTAAAACTTGATGTATTCTTTCCAGTTCGATTTCGTCAAAAACTTTTTGAAATATTGGACGGTGGGACAATCATGCTCCTTGACTGTTTTTGAGTTAAGATTTTGGGATATATAGTTATTTATTTAACATTTTAAAAGTGATTGAGTAACCATTACCACAATCCCTCTAGAATAACCAAGGTCCATGCATGATTTGTCTCCAGAGCCTATCCCATAGCTGTGGTTAGGTAAAGGTCTGGCTAGCAGAGGTTTAATTTCGTTTTTGTCAAGAAAACTGAAATCAGACAATGTTCCTTTCTTATGCCCATGAAGCAAAGATGAAAATTCATTTTGGAATTCACTAGGCTATAGACTACTGTCAGTTGATTGCATGCTTGTAAGTTTCCTCATAATTTGTATCGGTATGTTGTGAGTGTTTGTATGGAAAGAACCAGCAATGCCATTCATACGTTCAAAAGCAAATAACCAGAAGCCATAAACAGGACCATGGTTTCTGATACAGTCAGTGAGATGGGCTGCCAAATGCATATTTGGGGTTAAGTTATTCTTCCCATATAGCTCTTCAAACTTGGTGCAAAATTCGTCAACCAATTTTTCAGCTTCCAGTAATTTTTCTTCCACAACTTGTTTAGAACATAATATTTTAGTAGCAGATACAAAGGTTTTCCAACACTTAAAATGATTTTGAGGCAAGACTCTGGACTGTATTAGAGAAAACTGCTGGTCAGATATTAAGTCGTGTGAAATCCATACTTTCAAAAAAGTCTTAGAAATTTCTAAAAACAAGCAATGCATAGGATCCACAATACAAAAAGAAATAGCATTATAATATGGTAATTCGTAAAGAAGGGAATAGCGGGCTCCATATTCATGTTCTATGGCTTTGCGCTGAACCTCTGTTTTAGCAGTTTTGTGTTTTCTGCCAAACCATACATGTAATGCATGTGATCTTGGCTCCCATTCTGATTTTTTGAATCCAGAATAGTCAGGATAGTCAGGATAATCCCCAAATTGCTGGGTGGGAAAGGATTTCAAGCAAATATTGCAGCCACGAAAACCTCGATGACCAACAAAGCCACCTACTTTCTTGCAGCAGGAATGTTACATGCTAGGCAAGAAATAGCTGCTCTGATTACTATAGTCTTGCTATTTACTGTATAGAAGTTCCATTCCATAATTTCTCCATTTCTATTACTTATGGCTCCAGATATGTGCTTATGTCTTTGCTTGGTTCATTGGGTCCAGGCATTATACCCACAATCAAAATATTTTCACGTTTGTAGCGCAACTCTCTGGGCAAGTTTCCAACGACTAAATATAAAATACCAATGGAAAACTGTGTATGCTTGAATGGCTGAAACCAATTACAGTTTAAGATCATTAGATAGTTGTTAGGTGCAGCTAGAAATGGCAGCCCATTCATGTCATACAAAAAAGACTTCCATACCCTTCCATCATATCTGTAATTTTCCATTTCTCACGTAACGTATGCATGTTAGGTTTGTTAAGTAGTTGTTCCAAACTTACTACTACACTTTTGTAGCAGTACACTTTAAGTGGAATGTACCAGAAGAAGTTTTAGCCTGATTCAAAAAAATTTCACTGCATGGTTTTCTCATTCTAGCTTGACTATGACTAGGATATCGTACAAAGGTGCAAGTCTTAGATACTTTTTTCCTGTTGTCATATTTACAGCACTCACTGAAAGTATACAATTTATGACAGCTGGGACAAACTACATAGTTTTTAAAATTAATTATCTTCAGGGTGACCCAAGAATTTCTTAGCTCTATAAAGTGTGCTTGGCATGACTTCACTAAGTTGATGTAGAACTGAAAGTCCGAGATAAACACTCATTAAAGAAAAAAATTATTTGAAAAAAGTTAGCAATAATGTGAAAGCAGCATTAGAAATTCGATAAAGAGACTGCCACATGAAAAGAAACAGCAAGAGTAGGTGAATGACCGTCGATGAACAAATCCTAAAAGTTAATAATTATATTAAATATAATGAATGTTTGTATGTGAGATTATACATATTAAAAAAGAAAAGAAAAGTTTGCTCATAGGACACACACTATGAAAGGAAAAGGAATGCATAAATTGTGTAATTATACCCTTAAAATTCACACCTCATCACATTGTCTTGATTATTAATCTCTTCTGGTTCACTATGGATATTATCTTCATCATTATAATCTGTTTTGATCATCACCAGGTTCACTATGAATATCCTCATCTGATAAAGGTTCCTGATTTAATGCATAACTTGTATCTAATGAATGAATTGGACTAAATTATAGGACTGTATTATAGCAGGTTGAATTATTCACAGCTTACTTGGATCACCAGGTGAAAATTTTAAATCCTTACTTATTTCTTCTGTCTTCCATTGCTCAGTAGTCTCACAATAGTATAGCTGTTTATGCTGATAGTAGCTACTCTTGCATACATATTTTTCACAATGTGGACAAAACACTCTCTTTCTTTTACTTGCAATCATTTTGATACAATAAAAAGGATACTTGTACAAAAAACTTATTGTGAATTGATAATTGCCTCAGTAACAGATTAGTGCATACTTTTTGATATAACAGGAAGCATTTGATTGCAGCAGTATTTTTTTTTTGGCGGAAAGTATTTTTCTCCAATAAAATAAATGGATACTCCAAATAGCAGGCTTGATACTATTTATGGCAGGAAATATTCAAGGACATCCACTGGTACTTTCAGGGGACCTATGTCACCTACTGTCCTGCAAGACCAATACAGCAGGTATTATTTTGTTGATGTTGTTACATATGAGACTGACTAAAGCTTCAAAGACAGTTGGTGAAAATACATTTCTTTATATTTGTTTGACAAAAAAACAAAACACTCAACCACATTAGCTAAGAATTCAAATAAAGAAATATATTATTTATTCCTCAGAAAAAGTATAAATCGTGAGAGATATAATATACTCACATGTAAGTACTGAATTACTTCAAAGTTGACTAAAGTAATTGCTTTTGCATTTTTTCACTTAAGAGTTTTTGACACCACAAACTCCTATTACTAGGTAGGTAGATTTAGAATTGATAATGATAGTACTTGTTATTAAAAAAGTAATAGTCCCACTCAAGAAAGAAGTGAAGTCTATACATTTGACTGTAGCAGATCAGTAAGTGAAGAATTTTCTGAATGTGATACCCCACCATGCTCTACAAGGTGTGAGTGACCCTATATAGTGCATAATTTCCTTATACATTATCTATATTGTTGTAATATAGTTTTAAGGAAAGAGATGAATTACTATAACACATTAGTGTACAACTCTGAAGCGGCCAGAAGTGATGTAAATTTGTTAAATTAAGATAGATGTGTTATAATATGCATTGGCATTTATTCTAGGATAATTATTATGTTTAAAACAGACTGCAGATATTAAGCAGATTTTAATGTCTCAAGACAAACAGGAAGTAGGTTATAATAATAGCAATCATAAGAAGTAAGTTCACAATTAAAATAGGAATTAGCTACTAATGTGATGTAATTATTCAGAAAGATATAGCTGAACTTAAGCTTGAACTAAAAGTATTGCAAGAAGAAAAGGAGAGGAAGAAGAATGTCACTACTAAAGCTATTTTTCGAGAGTTCTCAGTGTAACAACTATTATGCAAGAAGTAAACCCACTGATATACATTAAGTATTCTTGTTATTCTAGAAAAAGGTTTCAAATCTTCATGACAGCTTAGAAAAGCAGTTCAATCCTGAAGAAAGGTATAGCTGATGTAACTTTATTATATTTTTTAAATATTTTGTTTCCTACCTCCAGCTCAACATCTCAACACAATAAGGAAGTGGCTGCAGGCATTACTGAAGAAATTCAGTGTGACCCAGATAACGAATATTCTTTGGATATGATAAAATGTAAAAAAAATTGGCAAAATAATACACTTTTATTATGTCTATTTAGTGGCAGTAAAACGTAAATATGAATATTTAGAAAGAACAGTGAAAGAAGGTAATTCGGTTCGGTTAAAAGAATAAAAATATCAAAATATGATCAGCACAAACAGAGGGTTAGTGTACACTTGTACAAAATATAATAATGTTACACATGTTTGTATATTGAAGGCTTTTCTTTGACGTAAATGTGTAGTCTTGCCTGAAGAAAAAATTC
>WLWD01003474.1_pt1 | contig 72988 bp, 39 predicted proteins | sample 6712731 | NCBI WGS metagenome assembly WLWD01 (sample SAMN12718690, study PRJNA576275) | sponge metagenome | isolation source: marine sponge | host: Mycale hentscheli | place: New Zealand: South Island, Marlborough, Capsize Point | collected 2014-11-01
CTCTCTGTCTTGCAGTAGAGTATCGGCTCGGCTAGTAGTACACCAAATTGCGGAGCTCCAACTTACCGCACCGCTCCAAAAAACTGCTACAAAGTTTTATAACCAGGCCCCGATATTTCTTCCAGGTTCGCTCTAAAATTAGTGAGCGGCTCCTTCGGCAGGTACTTTGTCCTTGTGTAGCAGTGGAGAAGCTCCTGTAAGTATACAATAGTAGTAATCGTGCATAGCAACCATCAACAAAAAATTGCGTAGGCGGTGTGCGGCCACCCTTAATGTAGCCTATTATATATTTTGTCTATTTATCAATGATGTTGTTTGTGTATGTAGATGGAGTGACTGAATTCTCTTTTGAAAAGAACGATTAAAAAGTTTAATTATAGATCATTCATTAACAATATTACTATGTATTTAAATTAAATTATTAATGACCATATTGATTTTTTCTAATATTTTTATATGGTTGTCATAATTATAGATCATTCATTAACAATTAATAATATTACTATGTATTTAAATTATATGACCATATTGATTTTTCCTGATATTTTTATATGGTTGTCAAAGTGGTTAACATAGATGTTTCTAAGAAATTAAATCAATTGCCAAGAAGTTTGCAGCCTTGTCAAATTGGTTGCCAAAAAGTTGCAGCCTTGTCAAAGAAGTTGCCAAAAAGTTACAGACTTGTCAAAAAGAAGTTGCCAAAAAGTTGCAGCCTTGTCAAAGTAGTTTGCCAAAAAGTTGCAGCCTTGTCAAAGTAGTTGCCAAAAAGTTGCAGACTTGTCATGCAGGTTACCAAAACATTACAGACTTGTCCGCGTGGTTAACAGCGAGTTTTCAGAGAAGTTTGCGAGGTTTGTTAACTAGTGTCCGTTCCAGGCGTCAACGACGGAGTTCCAAAATTTGTTAACCGCTCGGTAACTACGCGCGAACTAGTAGTTAACGAGCTAGTTTGCAATTTGTAAACTTCGCTTTTTGGCGCTGTGATGGGAATCACGATAATTTTACCGTGAGGTCACAAAAGCATTTCATTCAGTAACCATTCAACCTTCTTTTTTTTTTTCTTTAACTAATATTTCAGAAAAAATGAAGATGTTGGAATGATGTACATGTGTATTATAAGTCTACTTCCATAACTTCTGTAATGAATTGTGGATAGGAGTTATTTTGTAAAAAGAGGTGAGGTTATTGGAAAGTATTCCTCCCACTCCAGTAGGTATATTAATAAAGACTAAATTTGGGTTTACTTTTCCTTTTCCCTTAAATATGAAGTCTTCACTTATCAACACTCACACAGAGCTCTACATCAGGCAAGTATCTGGGCTTCTAGCTTGTCAGAAGTGCTGAATATGCCGTCACCACAAGAATATGGTTGGAAAAAGAGTGATAACAAAGTGAAACAACTTGGAAGCCTATTTTTGGACTCTTCTGCCTGAAGCAGCCAAAGCAAACAGGAATCTGATAAACGTGGATGTAAAGCTTTGCCACGATATTCAAGGAAGGTAGGTGCCGAGAAGCTGGAATATCTTGTACAGTCCTCTGTCAGTGTGGGGGAAACTGTAGATAATAGCATTCTTAACACAACCAATTATTTGGCTAACACATTATATGAACTCGACAACACCATTGTAGCTGAATGTTAAATTGAAATCAAAGTTACTATGCTAAGCCTTGCAACAATTATGTCTCAAATGTTTATTTGTGTATTTAAAATAATTTTGCATTCCAAGAATTAAATGTATTTATGCCTATAACAGGTGATAAATATTTCATGATGATTTTCCTAACTCTACCAAATTATAGCTATATTTTATTGATGCTTTTCTAGGTTCACATAAAATTAAAATGTTGACATGGTTCTCTAAGTTAGCCATTGCTTCACAAATATTTCGAAAGCATGTATGTACATTTTTTACACTAGAGATAATTCTTTTTGCATATTAGCTACATACAACAAATGAAATATTTCGCAGCAGAGGTGAGATTTTTTTAGGCACCCCTTCTGAAATCACTAAAAGATATAGCTATGCAAAAATTTGTGCTTTAGTCCACTGTCACAAAAATAACTAAAATTTATCGTAACAAACCTGACTATCAACAGTTATAGATTGAAAGTCATATAACTTAGTAGCATTCAATACAGACAACTGAGAAATACTAAAGTGAGCTGGCCATATATAATAACTAGTTAAATGTGTTGAGCATGTGACATAGAAATTTCAATACATTGAGGTTGGTATCACATATCCACAGAGAGGAAGGGAAGGGTATAAGGTTAGAAGGGTAATAATGGAATTACAAATTAAGTAAGTGGAACAAAAAAACAAATATAATAGTTTTATAGTTATGTGGTGAGTATTCACCACATCTGCGTGAAAATTTTAAATTAAAATTCTAAGCAAAAATTAATTAGATGAGAGCTAGCTAGCAGCATGTTGACAAAATAAAATATATAGTAATAAAATAATAAAATTATTATAAAATAATTAATTAACGAATTGAATTTCGCAATCCACTCCATAATCCCTTAATTTCAAATAAAGAAATTTCTGACATTTTATTATTCTAAGATTTTTACAACTTTTTAATGAACGAGCCAAAACTTCAGCATTTTTTTCACTAATGTAATCTCCATTATTGTGGTAAACATAATCGGAATAAATCTGGTTTTTGGCAGGTGGGAATCCGAATCCATCTGGTGATAAATAATAACTTGATTGTTCCATTCCTCTTAAATGTTGTTCTTCATAAAAAAATGGAATTGCACTAGTCCCTAAATTTGGGAGAAAATCACAAGTTCCTCTTAAATTTAGTTCTTCATAAAATGGAATTGCACTAGTTCCTGGTTTTGGGGGAAAATCACAAGTATAAGAAGTTCTCATCCTAGACCGAACCTGATCTCTCTCAAAGCTTATTTTATGAAGTTTACATGAGTTTTGTAATCCATATGCTATTGTCATAGCTAAACCATCTGATATTATAGGCAGCAAACTAAAATGAAGATTCTGCAGATTATATATATCCATAAAACAGAAAGCCAGAGCCATTGCACCATAATTATCAACTGAAATATTAGCTAAATGAAGCTCACTCAAACTCTTCAATTGTTTCAGTGAATCTGCAAGCACTTCAGCACCTTTGATTGACATAGAACTTAAACTCAAGTCCAAAGAGCTTAATTGGCGACAAGATACTAAGGATTGTGCAAGATTTTCAATACCTTCACTTTTAATGTTGTTGTATCCCAAGTCCAACAATATTAAGCTTGAAGTTGACTTCAATGATTCTGCCAAACCTTTAGCTCCAATATCACTTATGTTATTGTATTGCAATTTTAGTCTCAGTAAATTTTTATTTTCCTCAAGGCATGATGCTAGCACCTGAGCTCCGTAATCTGCTATTTTATTATTTCCAAGATCAAGAACTTGAAGATTACCACAATATTGTGCAAGATTTACCATATCATTATCACTGATATTGGTTTTAGCTGCACACAGAACTCGTAGACCTTCACAACATTTCAACAATTCAGTTAGATGCACGCATGTAAAAATTGTTCCACTGACATTAATAGTGTGAAGATTACCGCAACTTTTCACATAAGACAATATGTCACCAGATAGTTTCCCTGTGCATAAATTGTCTCCAAGATTGAGACATGAAAGATTATAAGGGCATGCTATCAAGGAACGTAAAATCATAGATATTCCTTCATTTAGGTTATTGCCCTCTAAATCAAGAGACCTCAATGCACTACATCTTCTAATAGAACTAGCAAGTGCCACAACTCCATTTGCAGTTATTTTGTTGGCACACAAAGTAAGCGTCTGTAATTTAGTGCAATTTTCTAAGAATAGAAAAGGATCATGACTTCTACTTATATCATTATGACCTAAATTTAGATATTTCATTTCACAATTCTTGAAACAATGGCCTAGAACATCAAATGATGTTATGCCACAGTTTTGTAAAGAAAGGTTGTGGAGTGCTTTGCACTGCTTAAAGTAGACAACTAATGATTCTAAGCCGTTATCACCAATTAAATTGTAGCTTAAGTTTAATGATTGTAAGCTGTTGCAATCCTTAAAACAAACAGCAAGAAAATCAGCTTCTGCACCATCAAGAAAGCCAAAGGTGTTATGACTTAAATTAAGACTTGCTAACTGAGTAAAGTGTCTAAATAAATAAGTAAGCACAGATAAGCCAGCAGTACTCACTCTGTTATTACTCAGATTAAAGCAAGTCAAATTTTTGCATTGAGTCATATACTTAGAAAGGGCAACAGCACCAGTATCATTGATCTTATTATCGCTTAAATCTATATCTGTTAGTTCTTCACAATACTTCAAAGATTTAACCATCGTTTCAATACTGTCTTCAATACCAAAGTAGTTACCTCCCAAATTTAATGTATTCAGTTTCTTTAAGTTTTGCAAACACTTTGCAAAATCTCCAATCTCATCACCGAAATTGTTGTGACCAAGACTTATGCAATTTAAACCTGTACACAATTCTAGTGAGTGTGCTAAAGCAGACAGTCCTTCTGTTCCAATCAGATTTCTAGAGAGATCAATCTCCGTCAAACTAACACAGTGTTTAAGACTATTCACAAGAACTTTTATGCCAGAGTTAGAAATCGAGTTTCCTCGCAGCTCTAAGACTTTAAGTGAACAATTGTTGCAAATGATTCCACAAAGAGCTAGAAGTCCAGCATCAGTAATACAATTATCATTTAGTTGAAGACATGTCATTTTGGTACAGTCAGCAAGGCTTTTCGAAAGTGACAATGCACCATTTAGTTCAATTTTGTTTTGATTTAAATTTAAAACTTCCAGTTTTACAGAGGACTGAAGAGCTCCAAATAGAATTTGTGCTCCTATAGAACATACTTTATTTTTACTAAGATCAATTTTTTGAAGCCCATTATATTTTGCCATATACGATGCTAGCACGTTTATGCTTTCCTTATCTATATTACAGTCTACAAGTGTAACTGACAACAAATATGAACACTGTTTCATAACTGAAATTATAGACTCAAGACCAGCAAAGGTATTTCCACAAGATTTCAACTGGAGAGCTTTCAAAGTGCTTTCATCATTGAAATAAGATTTTACACTGGCTATTCCAATATCACCCATGCTACCAGAAATATCTAATACTTTCATAGAGTCACTCTCATGTTGAGCAGTTTGGAAAGAAATGTTGTTACCAACTAAAGACATAGAGATGTCTTTCTTGTCTGAAGAAACAAGCAAAGCTGAACCACCTGTGTCACTAATCTGATTAAGACTCAAATCTATATGTTTAATTGCTGAATTGGGCAACAACTCGGCAATAGCTATTGCTCCTTCATCTCCAATGCTATTTGCTGTAAGCTTCAAAATTTCTAAAGCATTTCTCCTCTTTAGTGCATGTACTAACACGGACACCATTTCATCATTGATGTTACAATTGATCATACTAAGCTCTACGCAAGTTGATCCAAAAATAAAATCCATAGACAAAGCAAGAAACTCCGGGTTACTGAACCTACAGTTAGCATATGAAGCTTTAGTTTCAGAGCTAATTGAGTGAAAGAAAAAAGGAACTTTTTCTTTAATGCTTGAATACAAAATTTTTCTATTTGAAGCTGTAAAACACATGTTTTTAAAATTGGTACAATTAGAAAAAAACAGATTGCATAGCTTCATTAATTGGTTTGCTGGAAGTGGACTATGCTGATTCCCTGATTCACTGCAAAACTTTAGTACTCCAAGGCTATTATGCTGCGACAAAAATTTAATATTTGCTATATCTTCAGGTTCTTGCTCTGTGTCAGCTATGCTCAGAACTTCAAGAGAAGTTAGAACTTGAACTAACTTAATTAGATCTTGAAGATATCCACTGCAACAACCCCTAAATTCTAACACTTTAATTGAAGTATTTGGGCAATTTACAGACTTTATGAGTGCATCTATATATTCACGGTTAGGAGAGCAACTGAATGAAAGACTTTTAACTTTGGTTTTTTGACTATGGGAGATCACATATCCAAGTGCAGTGAAGTCACTAGATGTCAAAAAAGTATCTTGAAAGTGAAAGAATTCATCAGAGACATACTCACACACATGACTCTGTTCAGTTTCAAAAGCACACTGAACACGAAACAGTGGCTTAAAATTTGAACAATCTAAAAGTTCTTTAAAAAGGTCACAATTATCAGTAAACTTTGTAAGACCACAAAAAAATTTAAAGACAACCTGCATGTGATCCTTTAGACCATGTTTTTTAATAATCTCCTTTTGTCGAATTTTGTGCTGAAGAAAAATGTAATATGCAGCTAAGAATTCCTGAAAAGTCAGGTGACAAAAAGTATAAATATTTTGAAAGCCACAAAGGGTTGCTTTATGGTCCACTGTCACCAAACCCAGAGCATCACCAAGCTCCACATTTTTACATAATTGATCCACCTCAACTTGCTCCAATATTTGGCGTGAGCAATGTGTTTTTTCAAAGGCCAACTCACAAATTTTATGAAATACGTCTTTCTCAGGATTCTGTAATGAATCAATAGACTTCAAATAATTATGTTCTCGTTTATTACGTAATAAAGTACGTACAATAGCATGTTTAGCAAAGTCTTTGTATATTTTTGTTTCAGTGTTAGGAAGACCACCATGTTCCTCATATAGAAAACATATCATGGCTGTTTGGATAGGCAAGTAGCACATCTGATGTATTTTAGGATGCTGGACTAAGTATTTAAGAAGGGCACGATTGCTACACAACTTGGAAAATTTATAGGACTCAATGTATTTCTCAATTTCATCTTTAAAGAATCCTAACACTTCAACTTCTTTACTGGCCTCTCTTCTGAATGGCGCAACAGCAGCTGGACGAGAGGAAACGATAACAATAGCATTTGGAAATATATCTTTATTTATTAAATCATAAATGAAGCATTCATTACAAACAGGTTGATATTCATCTAAACCATCCAAAATAAAACAAAAGCCTAAGCCTTGATGTTTGACAGCAAAATCACAAATCGTTTCCACTGCCAATTTATTTTTTTTAAAGAACTTTTTAACTATATTTTTCAAAGTTATAGTTGGATTGCTTCGAAAACCACGAAGATGCACTAAAAATAATAGCCTAACTGACTTCCACTTGAGAGCATCCCGAGCCCACTCCTGACTTAGCTTGTGAACAAAAGTCGTCTTCCCACTACCTGGACGACCCACTATTAATATTCTACTGCCTTGGTCAATGGACAAAAAAGTAGACTCATAGTCAGTACTACTTTTATCAACAAGTACATCATCAAAATCACCCTGTATTGATTGGCGGGAAAATTTACATTTAGTGTCAATTTCTTTGCCACTTATAACTGCCAAATTGATATAAGTGTTTTGCTGTACTTCAGGCCATGTATCTGGCATTACTTCTGATTTAGAAGTATATCTACCAGTAAGAACCTTTTTATGCTTATCCACAGGGGTTTGGATGGATACAGAAATGGAATTGGAAGTTTCAGAAGAGTCATTCATTGCACAGCAATATGTTCCTTCTGCTGTAAAGTCACTTACAACTATACAGAGAATGCTGTTATGGGTTTCACAATAAAACTTGCCATCTTTATACCACTGAAAACTATTAGAGTGGCAATACACATTTTTGGCATTGACTTCCAATAAAATGGCAATATCACCATTATATAGTGATATTTTGTCACTAAAGCCGCTTAATATTAATGCAGAATCACTTTCTTCCCCATTTCTACCATCAGTACCATCACGATGACAACTCATCAAATACTCTCTGAATCGTGATTCTAATTCAGATGCAAGTCTACCCAAACCCACTGCTTCACTTGAAAGTACACTTTTCAACTTCTGCAGGGTTGATTTTTGTTTTCTTCGCAACCACTTCAGCAAAGCACTATGCAAGCAAGAATCACCATCACTATTATGCGATGATCTAATTTTTTCAATCACAGCAGGTGGTAATAAAAGCGTAGCAATGTTTCGCCACTTATACGAGTATGGGTAAAGATATTCGAACAAAAAACTTAAATGGTTTTCGTGCAACACATCATCAGATTGATGAATAGAATCTTCATCCTTTTCAATGTCACGGAGGAGAGTGTAAATATTTTCAAATACTTTATCATGCATCAAATGATGCTTTAGAATACGCTGAAGGCAATGAAGTACATTTTGATGTAAAGGAATAGATTTGAAAATTTCAAAGACTAAATACTTGCACTGACGTTGGTAGGGCACCTTATCATACATGATGTTAATGTTATATACTATTTCACGACTAATAACTTCAGTTTCCACAGCAGCCTGTGCTAGTGTAGTCAATAGTACATGGTCCATGCAAGAACACATTTTCTCCTCAAAAATCTTAAATGCCTCTGATGTTTTTTTGCCTAAATAAAAAGTTTAAGTATATAAAAGAAATACAACAGTAATCATAATTACAAACTGAATCAGCAATACTACATTGATTATGTAGTAAGTTAAAAAAATATTTAAATCTAACTTTACTAAAAACTTTGAGAATGAGTAATACTAGGTAATACTGTAAGTCCTAATATAAAGTTTACATTTAACCTGATAGTAACCACAGTCAAAAATAATCCTAATTATCAGGTCCTGACCCTTCATAATAATTGGAGTGGATTTCTCAAACTCAAAAGAAGTAATTCTATCTGAACTAATTCTGTGTTGGCATCCAAGATGAGTGAGTACTAATGATAAGCTACAGAACAAATGGCGAGCGAGCTGGTCTGACAGAAATTCAAATTTGAATGCTAGTGGTCATAATACTTCTTTGTTAGTTGATTTTTTTTAATTTACCGTGCCATTCTTTAGCAACACACATCACTTGTACACACTTGATCACTGGATATACCAGCACAAAACTTAGTCCGGCGTAGCCAGACTCTTTAGCGAACCGCTACGCTGGGAATGGGTCAGGGGACATGGCCATACCAAATTTGTTCTGCCGCACATATATTGCGGCGGTCACTTACTGTTAGCAAATTACCGGGAATAGCCCTCCTCAACCACAAATAGAAATTCCTGTGCGTGTCAGCCACCCTTTCCAACGCTAGGTTTAGCAATCATGACTAATTTGCGGTAGAAATTCAGGTATAAAGGAGGTGGGGCACCACTTCCACATTCCTCCAGAACAAATTTGGTATGGCCATGTCCCCAGACCCTCCGTGCGCTTTGCGCAACGTGGGTCTGGCTCCGCAACTTAACTATTGGGTAATTGATATTATAGGAGTAAGCAATCTATCATATTTCCTAGATGGGTAAGGATCGATAAACTAAAAGATTCTGCTTATCAAGCCGCCTTCCAAAGTACACTCCGTTGAGAATGTTCTATTGTACCAGAGCTCTAGTAGATAAAGCATCGTATTGTATTCTCTTAGACTATTGGAAAATGGATTTTCAAAAAAGAACAAATCTGTTACGCAAGGCGTATAGTTAGGACAAACAGCGCATTAATCGAGGTAACTTACAACCGCCACTAATAGAGTAGAAAATGAACTCCACTGCATTTGTAAGACTTAACTGTGAACATCTGTCCTCTTTTATCTCCGTAGCTCTTTATCATCTTTATTTTTCTGGCATTGTTTCAAAGTCTTTTCTCCTAATTTCTTGCACCCGTGCCAATGTTTATGTTTTTAAGTAGCTTCCGGGGATAGACACATTGACCTCTTTGAACTTTGCCATAAATATATATATATATATATATAATTAACTTTCACTATAACTTCCTTGAATACTTTCGGGGCTAGTTATGAAGTGATAGGATAGCTTTAGGTTGCTGATAGAATAGTGCCAGACCAATTCTAGTGGCAGTGTACCTGGCTGGAACTTGGGACTTACACAGAGTCTCCAACTGCTTAGTAATTGTGCAAGGACTTGGTTCAATACCCCCCACAGTAATAATAGTCATATTCAAGTCATTGGACTATCATTTTGAGCTATAAAAAAAGTACAGCTGGGGTGGCACTTACTTAGGGGTATTGTTCGAAGCAGAACCAGTAGAAGTAGACAACCTTTCAAAAAAAAAGTTATTTATTGATATCTACAGTAAATTAGACTTTAGGCGTTGAGTCCCCCACAAATGCAGTAAATTTCTTTCATATCTATTCATACTATTGTTGAAAGTAGCCAAACTGCTACTTTGCTCACTAATATTATTGTGCTGAAGCAAAAAACAACAACAACAACATTAATCAACAATAGTAACAGAATTCACTTTCATGCTATTGCTCAAATGCTGAATAGGAGCACCGCTTCAGTTATTTGTCCTAACTGAAAAAATAAGTCAGTTTGACAACCTTCTCCCACGGACAAATTCCTCAAATCTCGAAGTCATCAATCTCGTCGATTGATAACTTCTTTTATGTATTGTTATGACATCATAGATGTTCAGAAATGCCGTAAATTGTCCATCCCATCCCACAGTCCCATGGGACAGTGGGACATTCCATGGGATATCCACCTGTCCCTCTACAGATGCATGTGTCTATCCCATCCCATGGTCCCATGGGACAGTCCACATCCCATGGTTCCATGGGACGGTGGGGCATTCAATGGGATGTCCACATGTCCCTCTTACAGATAATCCCACGGTTCATTCCATTCCACGATCCCATGAAAATATCGTCACAATGAACACTTAGAGTAAAGCTAGAGCGCACATGCGAAGCGCGTGACGCGATTAGTGGAGCGCCGAAGGTGCGACAACACACTTTAACAAAGCCGACTGAGCGGAGCAAAGGAGGTGTCATGCTAGGTTTAATACGCAAGAAAGGGTAGTTGCTGACAAGGTTACAAATATGTGACCAGTTTTGGGAAAATCGGCCTAAACGCGGCAAACAATTTTTTTCAGTATCCCCGGGTAAAGCCTTATGGGTCGATTTTTTTCGAAAAAATTTTATGGCAGAAATTGATAGACATCAGTTAGCTCTAGCTTATGACGCAGTTGTAAGCTCTGGCGTGCTCTAGAACTCACACTAGGAGGCTAGAAACACTAGCCGGTTGGACTCGTGTACGGAGAGTTGCTAAGAAATTATTGGCGGGCTTTTCACTAACAGCCGGGAAAAAACTGTAGCTAACTAATTCACTTACTATTCTACATAATTCACGTACTCACGCAATTCTCGCCATCATAGTTTCTTAAGGAGCCCTGCATTAAGCCTTTTAGACTTCTTTCAATCCGCCTGTAACCGGTTTATTCCATAGTGCCCCGGAGACACGCAGTAATAGTATACGGACACAAGGCACGCCCCCTGACCTTAGCAATGCCTTTACCCGGCGTTTTTTCGAAATAAGCAATAATAAGTTTAGCAAAAATACTGAAGTGTTGTAGTGCATAGGGCGAAGACGGCTTGTGCTACAGCTTCCAAATTAGGAGGACGGCATCCAAAGGCCCCGTGCAGCCTACTGGTAGAATAATTAGAAAACTTTAGATGCCGCGTTTAGGCCGATTTTCCCAAAACCGGTCACATATTATGTTAATGATACAAATATTTAAAAAACCACTCACTATCAGTACAAAATGTTACACACAATCTATTTCACAGACCCATGGGACTGTGGGATGGGATGGACAGTAAGATATTCATGTGTCAGTGAGAGGGACAGGTGGACATCCTGTGGAATGTCCCATGGTCCCATGGGACCGTGGGATGGGATGGACAGTAGGACACGCATGCATCTGTAGAGGGACAAGTGAACATTCCATGGAATGTCCCATGGGGCTGTGGGATGGGAAGGACAATCCCATATAATCCCATGATCCCATGGGACCTTGGGATGGGATGGACAATTTACGGCATTTCTGGACAGCCATTCTTCTTTACTTTCACCTATATCACTTGTGAATTTCATGTCTACACTCTATATTGGTATTTCATTATATTTATTTGTTTTAGGCAAGACAGTATCAATGATCTCAGTGTGCCTGAATAGATAGCAGAGACTTACAACCTCTAAGTTGCAGTTAGGGAATAGGTGAGAAACAGCCAAGACTGGTCCTGCCCTTTACTTACAACTTTGTTGAAAACAGACACCCGCTAGTGGGCCTTGCCTCATTCAGGTTGGCTATGAGCCCACTTGTTCAAGGTCAGTGAATATTTTACTGGGGCATTGCTAGGCAGTCCTGAACAGGAATACTTGGGATTTACCGGTTTTAAGATTAGTAACCTTCAATTGCTTGCTACAGTAATCAACAGAAATGATTTTGAAAGACTACTTAATTACTACTTAATTTGATTTTTTAATTTCTACCACAAAGCAACTGCAAAAATCTACAAACGGCCAGGCATATAAAGTAGGTAGCTATAGCCTTATAACAAAAATAAGCTTCTAAAAGCCTGAAAATGAACCGGAACCAGTCCATCTTACAGGAAGTTTCTAGGCGACTCCGAGGAACTAGCCTAATCGATTGCTCTCGATGTCCGGTAGGAAAAACTTAATCCATATTCTTCCAAAATGCTAAGGGACTCTTTATAGGCTTCATATTTTCTATTATGAGTGTTATAAGTCCACAGGCAACAAAAAAAATTGGGTGCTCAGCATCCTGAAAATTATCGGTCAAAAAATTTTCTCGATCTCCATTTTCAGACAATTAAAAAAAACAACTTAACCTGCCTGTACGGGTTCAATATTTTTATAAAAGAAAGTACAATGTCTACTTTATGTATAAAATAGAAATGACAGTTTAATCTAAAATAGATTTTTTTTTAATTCAGAAAACGCAGACCTGTTCTCGCCCACATATATGCGATTACGGTGTCGAAAGGGTTAAGACAGAATGTTGTTAAAATAGACAAGGATGCAGCTTGTTCCAAAGATAATCCTAAGACTCATAAATATTCTCCTGTATCAAATGAATAATATATATTCAAGTATTACTTCTGAGTAACCAGTGGCAAGGTATGACTGCACTCATCAGTTCCTTGAAACGGTCTGAAGTGTTCTACCAGTTTCTCCACATGTGCAGTTGACACTGTATACCACACCTTTCATCTTCTCAGGGATAGGCTGGTCTGTAACATGCTTTTGACAGTTCTTCATGATTAAAAAAAATATTCAAAGATCTGGTTGATCTCTCCATTTTCACTAAGCCTTTGAGGTAAACAAAAAATTTCTTCACAATTTCTTCTCAGTCTTCGTTTACTCATTAAAAGTATTCTCCCTCTTTCACATGCTTTTTTTTGTTCGTTTGTTTTAATGAATACAGAATTTAAAAATGTTTGGCTGTCACCGGGAATCAAACCCAGGACTGCTTGCTTAACACACAAGCACTCTGCCACTGAGCTGCGACGTCCAACTGGTAACCAAACACTTTAATTATGTATTTATATTGCTAAAGGTATACTGGTATGCTACAGTTTCACTCTCAACTGACCAACGGAAATTACTTTTCTTCAAAGATTCATTTTTATCATTGAAAATTTTTATTCTGCTAATTTATCACTTCACAATTTCTTTCTAAGCAGCTGGTTGTCGTAGCTCAGTGGCAGGTGCTTGTGTGTTATGTAAACGGTCCTGGGTTCGATTCCCAGTGACACCCAAACATTATTTAATTCTGTATTGTTTAAAAAATAACTGTGAAAGAGAGAGAAAAAATCTAATGAGTAAAAGAAGGCTGAAAAAGAAATTGTGAAAGTGATAAATTAGCAGAGTAAAAAATTCTACAGATATAAGCAGAATCTTTGAAAAAAGAAAATTTCCGTTGATCTGTTGAGAGTGAGACTGTAGCATAGTAGTACCCCTTAAATACAGGATTGAAGTGTTTGTTTGCTGGCTTTTTATTTCTGCTTAGGTTTTGAGAAAACGAGAGAAAGGGCAGACTACGGTGAGTGGTGCTATATGGCCACGCCCATTCAATAGTTTAGCTGCTATTTAGACTCACGTTTGCTCACGTGAACATACAAATTTTACCGATTCGGATTTGTTATGTGTGTTCTGTAGTTCCTGTGCTTAACCTTTTTTCTTGTCTGGTGTTGGGAAGTCTCTGCTGCTGGAGGTGCACTTCTTTCATCAACTGTAAGTATGCCTGCTCTCCAAAAGTGTGCCCTAAGTGTTCGTGTAGTGTGCATGTCAGAAAGTCCAAATGTTCTTGTGGCTATTTTTTTTTCTACCAAGCCAAGGTTAATACTATAGCCATAGAATGTCATGAAATCCTCATATGGCTGAGTATCAAGGTCATAAATTAGCTTTAGAAAGTGTGGATCAGTCCCAGGAGTGTGTAAGGGCTGGTTCTAAATGTTCATACCCATAAAAAAAAAAGCCCTTAAAGCACCAGAAGAATCCCAGAGATGCAAGCATTTAAAATGTCCTCACTAGACAAGTTGAAATTTATATTCATAAATAGAACAATACTATTATTGTTTTAAGCTGAAATTTTTAGAACTTTCAAGTTTTCAAGAATAGTGACTTCTTTTGCAAATTATTGCATTTTTAAACTAACACTGAGGGTTTGCACTCTTAGTGCTCTAGTTTAATACAGCCTTATTGTTTTTACACTATACTTCATTTTTGGGTACATCCCTACCAGCAAGCTTGGCCCCATCCCTGTGAGCTCATCAGCCTTGGCTGCCTTGTGCCTTGCCTATCACACCAAGCTCAGAGGCTGGTGATACTTTTTCTTTTCCTGTTGTTCAGGTTCAAGCCCTTCAAGGTACTCAGTATATATATCTTAAAATACAAGCTTATTTAACTTATTCTATTAAGTTATTTAAGTGTCAGAGCTATCTTCAACAGGACAGCAGCTAATAATTGGAGAATCCAGGCAGTGAGAGAGCTATCAGGGATTTACGATCCCCGTCTCTACTCTTCAGCTATACGAGATTTCCTGTTGATCCACTAGCAGACAGGTTTCTTGTTCTGGAACCCCGACTTTATCTACACCCGTTAGTGGGTCTTCACTACACAGTCCTCCGTGGCTCTCTGCTGTGTAGTGTGCGTCCGTCAGACTACGTTGGGATTCAAGTCCTCCACTTGCTTGACAGTCCTGAATACCTGTGCTTCCTTCCGTTGCTCTCAAGTCCTCCTCAAATATTCTGAGATGCCCACCAATAGGTAATAAGCTGCTACAAAAGATTCTGACAAGGGAATACGAACAACTTAGCAGCTTGTTACCAGAGCAGCTCCATATGCTGAAGTGAATAGCCACTGGTTTTAATGTCGTAGTCCACGTATGATGCGAGGAAAAGATTTCTGGTAGTAGCACAGGTTCAGGCGTGAAGCCACTAAAAAGTTGCATCTTATTCCTGCCAGGTACCGATGAGTCCGTGTCTACAGTTTGGGTGCCAACCCTAAGAAGCATAGCAGTACCTTATTCTCGATTATATCCCACCAAAAGGTTTAGAGTCAATGCATGTAGTATCTGCTCAATCACATACATGTCAATTGAGGATGTAGTTAACAAACTGGGTAAAGGCACATTATTGGTCAAGATTGACATAGAAAGTGCCTTTCGTAATATCCCAATGACAGGCGCCTTCTGGGTATGCATGGTGTGGGAGGGCCAACTACTTATTGATGCTGTCTTCCCTTTTGGCTTATATTCTGCCCCTAAAATATTCAATAGGGATGTTTCTTATCTGAATCATTACTTAGATGGTTTCATAACCTGCAGAAGTTTAGACTCTACAGAGTGCCACCAAAATGTAAGTGTTTTGATTGATACATGTAAATCACTCAACATATCAAGAAATAACTATTACGTAACTATTGTAGTCTGGCTAAAAACTTGGCTTTAATTTGAAAAAATGGCGAGAGATGTTTCTGTAACTCGAGGTAGTGGATCTAGTCTGCAACGCCTATACGAGAGTGAAAGTGAGAGGGAAGGGATAGAGGAGATACATAGCTACCATGGAGATACTACTGTCAAGGCTAAAAGTTGGACTTGCTTGCTAAAGCTGTCACTTCATTGCTAAGTTGAGGAAACCATAAGTTTGAACTTGAGAGCTACTAGAGTGGTGTAGATGGCAAAGATACCAGCAGCTATGTTGAAGAGGAAATAGAAGTAAATATTCCAGTTGAGACAATCAGCTATTTACATTGTATATTTACAAAAGTGAGAAATAGTTTTGCTGGTAACATGGCGGTAAAACTTTACTTCGTCTTATAGCTTTCGTGGGAATATAGCACTAATATGGTCATAGCTATTACTTTTGTTAGTTCTTAGTGAGGGAGCTGCCTTTGCTCTCTGAATTACTTTGACCTTCTCTGTCCTTAAAGATGATGTCTTTTCTTCTGTAAGCTCAAAATATCCAGATGATGATGATACTGATTATGTTGGAAACTAGAAAGGTAGACTAGGTGATAAATACGAAATAAGAAGAATCAGTAAGAGAATTGCTGGAGGGAGGAGTGTAAGTGTGAAGAGAAGGACTGGAATTGTTAGCGATATATTCTGTTATTCTGTATTGTTCTCTTTGCAGTCACACCTCCAAGATGTCAGCAACAGCATTGCTGGCTGAGATGACTGCCTTTAATAATAGTAAAAAAATATCTAATCACGCACCAAGCAATTGCTAATATTGCACTGGAATCCATACAGGTCATGTTATGATACAGTTATGCTATGGTCCCATAACAACGTTGTGATTTGTTGCTAGGCAACCAAATTTGACGACTAATGTTGAACAATATGTGTACTTTCACATGCCATATGATTGCTAGGTACTTTTTCGAACTTTCGATTTTTTAAACAGAAAAAATGGAAATCACTGAATTTGATCTGCCGGCGAGAGGGTTAACTGTGCAGTCATTAATCCTCAGCGCGCATGCGTGAGAGGGTAATAATAGTCGTCTTTCTGTTTGTCTATTTGTCTGTCTGTCTGCTGTCTATCTGTCATACTCTGATTTTGGAGATTACTAAATTACCAGTAGATTTAGCGCTGTAATCATGTGAGATAATACTTTTATTCTTGCGGTCCGCGGTAGTTGGCTTTATGCTGCTGGGAAGTTAATGGAGTTGCTGGAAGTGGAGTTTAGTGTTGAAAGTATATATACTAGTGAGCTTCTCTGGCCTGTTTATAGCTTCTCTTACTGAGACATCGTTTACATGTACCATTTTCATTACTCGAGCTATATTGATCCATGGTACCTGATTAGAACAGCCAATAAAATACTCTTTTGGTCTGAGATTATATTGTAACTAGCAAGTACCCTGACACATAGTGGCACTCGATGTATTGCAAAGTAAGAATGTAGTAGCACTTATCTTGCCCAGTTATCATTCTCTACCATTGGTTAAGGTTACATAAGTTTCCCTCTCCTGCTCTCTTTTTTCTGAACTATCTGAGCTTTTCTTGTACCCCACCTCTCCTATCTTCAGCTCTTCTTCTTGAGTCATGGAGTCCCCTTTTCCTTTGTCTATCTCTCCTGCTTCTGAATTTCTGTCCTACTTTGAGAAACTTTTGTCTTCGATTTCGTACTTTAGTCTAGTCTTTCTTTTGAAAACTAACCCCAGCCTTTACTTGTCAATTCCATCCGCTTTTTAGTTAAAATTAATCACTCGCCTTTTTGCCTTCTCTTCTCTTCCTTTTTTAAACGTCAATTGCACCCACTTTTTAGAAATAACCAGCACTTTCTACTGAATGTGACACTTTACTTACCATAAGGTGACAATACTTTACCAAACCGTACAAAGCTCATGAATTATTCATGAATACACACCATCGGTCGTTGTCGTCGTCGTTACTGACACACAAGCGTATATTATATAGATAACTAGCTAGTGTATAGTAGCGCTGAGGGTTTGCACCTTTGGTGCTTCATTTACATGGCATTCCTCTCACTAAGACCAAGTTCATCGGATCCTCCCACAGTTGACTTCAGCGTATGGGCATACACTGTAGTGTAAATTCAGGCCACAGTTTCAGAATTGGGGCCCGTACTACTCCCTTTAACATTGTAATTGTACATATTTGGGCTACACCTCTAAGTATCTTTCTCCCATCATTCAATCATTATTTCATGAGTTTACCAATGTGTTTGCCAAGTCTCTATACCTATTTCCCTGGGGTCGGAATTAGTTCTTGGAGGTTCTCAAAGACTTTGCCCCAATATGATCCCTAGAGTGGGGGCTCATCCTCTAGTGCATATGGGTAAAAAAAGTTCCACCTATGATCAGGGAATATACACATAGCAACCTAACGTAGGGTCTATGCTCCACCTCTAAACTACAGCTCTTACATGTACATAAAAACTCATAGCACATAGAGAAAGAGATTAACCATCCATTCTGAGGTTAGCCCATTCACCCATTCAACAACATCATATGCCTTGCAATGACACCTCTAACATTAAATACAGCTGAGATTTTTTGTATCACATCACTCATTCATTCATTGTGAGCTGATGAAGGACTTCGACGAGTCTGAAACATTTTCCAGATTTGTTTCAAGTTTAACTTGTTTTAGCTTAACAATTGCTCAGAAATAAGTATTACTATGTATCATTCTTAATTGTGGACTAATTAAACCCTCACATATTGAATTCTCTGTTATTTGTAAGTGCTATAAGCCATTTTGAGGGCCACCAGAAAGTTCTTGACTGCAAGAAATTCCAGGCAAAAAAACTCAAGTGGTCCCCAGTACACTTTATATAAAAAGTGTGTATCAATTTTCTACTGTACAATGTTTGAAAAATGGTACAGCCGTAGTATGTTTGCACTTTCAACAAAAAAAAAAGGTAAACTAAGGCAACGGTTTGACTGTACTACACCAGTTCTACAGCGCGAAAACCGGCACGTTATTTTGACATATACTGTAGTCTAGAGTTATATGGAGCTGGCAGAGTAGGAAGGCTGCTAAACTCAGCTTTGGTTAGGGGGGAACAACAGCCTAGTTAGTGTTAAACACTTATACCAACCAGCAAGTATCCCGCCACATAGTGGTGCCTGACATACTCACGCAAATTAAGTGCAGTTGCATAAGGTACTTTTATCCATGGTTTCCCTCTCCTGCTCTCTATTTGTCCTCGGCCATCCTGGCCTAGTTTTTCTTGTTTCTCTTTTCAACTGATGGATTCCCTTCTCCTCTTCTGTCTACTTCTACTCCCCAGTATTTCTGTCCTTCAGTGTATTTCTTTCCCTCCTTCTTTAAAAAAGTTACATCAATCAGCTTTTTCTCACATGCTTCTATTTTTATTGACCCTTGCATTCTCCTGCTTGTCTGCCTCCCTTATACCATTACGGTTAAATACTGTAGATAAACAAATCTTTCCCAACTCAGTTTAGCAATCCAGTGTTCAGCTTTTATAGGATTCAATAGGTTAACCCTCTCACCGGCAGATAAAATTCAGTAATTTTATGTTTTCTATATGAATAATATTTAAAAGTAAATATAAAATTAGGAGTTCAAAAAGTACCTAGCAACCATATATCACGTGAACGTACATGTATTGTTCAACATTTTTGGTCAAATTTGGTTACCTAGCAACTAACCACAAAGTGGTTATTGTGTCCACAACGTAACTATATCATAACAAAGTGATCTGTATGTGTTCCAGTGCAATATTAGCAATTGTGCATAATTAAATATTTTTTACTGTTATAATAGACAGTTATCTCAGCCAGCAATGCTGTTGCTCACTGATGACACCAGGAGAGGCGTGAATGTTAGCGGGACAAAAGAACATCAAGAAGAAAAGAATATTTCGCTAACAATTCCAGTCTTCTGCACATACTCACATCTCCCTCTATCAATTTTCTTACTCATACTCCTCATTTTTCATCCATTCATTACTTAGTCAACCTTTCTTGCTTTCAGCATAATCAGTATTACCATCATCTCAATATTCTGACCTTGCAGAAGTAAAGACATCATCATTTGAATGAATAGAGAAGTCCAAAGTATTCAAAGAGCAAATGTAGCTCAGTCAAACCATTACTCATTGGTGGGAGTTTGTAAAAACAGTTTACAGCAGTGACCAGGCATAATAAAACTTACCGCCATGTTCCCGGGGAAAATATTTCTTACTTTTTTCTCGAATATACTCCGTAAATAGCTGTTTTTCTTACCTGGAATATCAAGTTCCATTCCTCTTCAACATAGCTGCTGGTATGTTCGCTACCTACAGTGCTCTAGTAGCTCTCAAATTGAAAACTAGTCGTTGCCTTAACCGGCAACGAAATGACAGCTTTAGTGAGCAAGTCCAACTCTCTATCCTCAACAGTAATACCTCTGCGGTAGCTATAGCCCCTTCCCTCTCAAGTTCGCAGTCAAAAACGTTGTTGCAGACAAGATTCACCGCCTCAGTTGCAGACAAATTTATCGCCATTTTTCGAACTAACATCAAGTTTATTTTTAGCCCGACTACCTTAGTTACATAGTAGCTATTTCTATTCTAAAAATACATGTAATAAAAGAATTCATTAGCCGTGCTCTGGACGCTGCAGCTAAACTTTAGCGTCTATCGTTTAGGGGAAAAAATATTTTTTTCCCGCATTACATCATCCTTGAGCGCCTATAGGCACTTGTGCTGGTGAATGGGTTAATAAGGCACTTCAAGCCTATTAAGCTGTTAGGTCCTGATGGTGAAATGATTTGTGTGTGCACTCTGCAATCGGCGGTTGCAGGTTTGACTACAGACAAGGTAGCTTTTTTTTAATTTCTCGGGTTTTTTTCACTTTTCAAAAGTATTTCCCATTCAGGTAATAAAAACGCTATACCATTCTGATCAGCTCATGAATTACTCATGAATATACACTGTCATCATTGGTCACTGTCATCATTGGTCACTGTCATTGTTGGTCACCGTCGTTGTTGTTACTGACACACAAGCGTATAATTATATAGATTTACTAGTGGTGTGCTTGAGCACAAATGGCAAGCGAACCTAAAACTACATTAATTGATTATACCTTCTAACACTCAAGCTACTAAAATATAGTCAAATTTTTTAATCACGTATATACGGTAAAGGCATTTAATGCCATAGTAACCAATCCTCGCAACTGTTTGAATTGGAAAAAAAAGCAACAAAATCAAGTCACGTTATTTAAATTTTTTCTTTGTGATATTCTTAGTAGTAGTTGTAATGCACAATACTTTCACACAACTGAACATACCTACACAAGACTTACTTTCGTTGTTAGTCTAGTGGACAATGAAGTTTCAAGTAAATACTGTTGCGTAGGACTTATAACTATGACAAATAGCATATTAACTTACCACCGCCACTAACTTGAATAGAAATGGAGCTCCTGTAAGTTTTTGGGTTTTAACTGCACCCAGCAAAAGAATTCAAAGCGGTAAACAATTCAATTTCTAGTATGATACGGGTAATGATCGATAAACGAGAAGATTCTTTTTAGTGAAGTTTGGGACAGGGTCGAACATCGAGCTAACACAAAAATATGGGAGGGTCAAAGTACAAAATGACATACGTACGTCCACACACATATATATATATAAATTAGCGGATGTGCTTGAGCACAAATGGCGAGCGAGCCTGCCTAGTTAACCCTCAGCGCGCATGCGCCCAGAGGGTTACAGTAGTCCTAGTGTCATTCATTCATTCATTCATTCATTCTGTCACTCTGTCTGTCAACAGGCCACTTCTGGAAGGTAGGAACCAGCCAGGCTCTGAAAGCGGCATCAAACAGCAGTATTTCACGAAGGAAGTTCCTTTAATATGCCAGAATTTAGATTTTGGACTTCATTTTCCAGAAAAAAGCTAGTCTTTCCAGAGCCGTGCGATCTAGGCTTACAGCGGGAACCGCCCATTAAAAAACGTGCTTGTCACGTGAGCCAGCTTGCAGGTTGCAAATCACTTTTAAATAGCTAACAATTACATGGATTCAGCGTGAGGTGTTCGGTGGCATAGTTGTTGAGTGAGCATATAGCTAGCCTAGAAGTCTCTGGTTCGAACCCAAGTAGATGCTTTTTTTTTTTCATTTTTTTTTTCATCCTGTTTTGTTTTTTTGTTTTTCTTCTTGCCTTATTTTTCTTTTCCTACTGTTTTTATTGCTTTCCTACCTTTTCCTTTCATTTCCTCTTTCTTTTGTCCCTCTTCATTGTCTTTTTTCTCTTTCCTGCCTCTCTTCATGCCACTTCTCTTTCTTTATTTTTGTTTCTACACTTTTCCTTTTCTTTATCATACCAGCTAACTAGCGCTGAGGGTTTGCACTTTAGTGCTCTAGTTAGGTTACATAAAAACTATTTACCACTGGTGTCACCTGGTTCTGCCTCCCTTGTTTTGGAGAATGCTCTGTAAGATTCTGTCAAGCTTAAAAGTATTCCTTGACAAGGTATAATTAGCTAATTGGTATGATTATCATGCTTTCATCAATTTTACATCATTTATTTACTAATACAGTGCAACAGGCTTATAGAGTAGAATTTTGTTCTTCTTGTCCATTTCTGTATATTTGTTGTTTTTTTTCCAAAGTAAAGGTTCTACTGGTTCCAAACTTGGTACAGACATGTATGTCACTTGAAGAGCAACAGGTAAGGGGTTACTTGATGAGGAGTTGTTGAAATTTGTTTGGGAGTTGACCCTTTGCCAGATGATAAATAGTCAGCACCAAACGTTCTGAATGAATGGGTCGACACTGATTCCCTGCGGGAAATGTTGAGAATTGAAGTGGGCAGAGTCCCATAAAAATGGGCGTCCTTCGAAGATTATTTCAAGCTGTACTGAGCAAGCTCATTACCCTTGTAGTTATAACTTGTCAATTTTCTCGTTTTAAGGCTACCTTCCTTTTGGTTAGCTACTGCTCAACCCAGGGTAGAGCAGCTGCTAAAATATAAGCTGGGGGTATGGGGAGCCTCTACAACCAACTTTACATAGTGTGAGTTGCCTGTTCTCTAGTACTAACTGCAGCAGTGAAGATATATAGTGTGGAATAAACCACTTATTACACTCGACAGAGTGATATGGCTAGATATTTCACTCTCAGGCTTTATTTTCACTCACCGCTGGCTCATGACAGTAAATTAGCCCGGTCGTGACATATTTACCATATCACACTCTGACTCATGTAATAAGTACTATATATATATACACACACATAGTTACTGTAGTAACATCCTGCATTGAAATCAAAATGTTATTCCCCTGTGTTATCCCTCCAATTACCTGTGGAAATGTTTTTGTACCACAAGAAGTGTTTAAATTGCACACAGAAGAATTTTTTTGACAAAACAGAGTGAGATACACAAATAATTATGTTATAAAGTAACATAATTATTACAGTGCAACAGGCTTAAAGAGTGGAATTTTGTTTTTCTTGTCCATTTCTGAATGTTTTGATATTATCTTCCAAAGTACAGGTTCTACTGGTTCCAAACTTGGTACAGACATGAAGATATCTCTACTCATCACATGTGTGGTTTTAAAATTTTCCCACCGCATCATGTACTTAATTTATAAGGTGTGAATTAACATGCATTTTTTTCACTAGAGTGTCAAATTGCTTTAAGCTGGCATTTTTCAGATCCATGGAGTTAAGGTCTGTTATGAACTTATTTAGTTCTTAAAAGACCAAATTTTGGAATGGAGGGCTCTGCATATGGATTGACTCCTTATATTTTGCTCAGTAGTGTGATATATCGCCAATTTTGGACAAATTTGGTGAGTTTCATAGTTTGGAGACTGCAATTCATACATATGAAGTATTTAATGTTGAAAACTTATTAATATAACTTATCTATGTTGTGAGCTTTCCAATGGGTGCAAACCCCGGATGCGTAGCTACTTCTGTTCTAAAGTTATTAAAGTTTTACTTGTGGCCAACTCAACTTGGACATACTATAACAAATATGGAACTACGTACTTACCTCAGCTTCTCCCAAGTAATGGTGGCTTCCTTGGTTTTAATATTTAGCCACTCTGGCTACCACTGGCACTTGACAACCAACAGGTGGCATTTAGCAGCCCCAAAAAACGACGAGGTTTTTCAAATTATGTTTGGCAAAGGGTTTCAAATGCCATAGTAACCGTTCGCAGTAACTTTTGAGACTTGAAAAACAAGTGCTTCGAAGGAATTATCTCACAATTTGGAGCCCAAGTTTCAAGAAAGACTTGCTTAAAGCTGTAGTATAAGAAGAAAGTTTGGTGAAGCCGAAAAAGCCGTGTTTTTAGGGGAAAAAACCGGCTTACGCGCGCGCGTTTAAAAGGCATGCAGGCAGGGGAAAAAACCGGCATAAGCCGAAAAAGCCGTGTTTTTAGGGGAAAAAACCGGCATACGCGCGCGCGTTTATATATATATAACATATACCCGATTTTGCATTATCCACCCCTAATACTATCTCACTCGCTACGCTCGCTCGCCAACAAACATATATCCCCAATTTTCAATTGTGTTACCCTGAGTGTCTCACTCGCTTCACTCTCTCGCCAATGAAGTATGTGTAACCAATTATCTAACCAACATAATAAAAACAAAATTAATACTAATTCTTCTTTACATTAAAATTTTTAACAGACTTTTCCCATGTCCCAGAGAGAGTTAGAAATCCTAATAATTGCTGCTAAATACTTACGTCTTCTCCGTAAGTTCATTTCTCTGTACTGCTGCTCATAAGACATCAACCTCGACTGACTGGAAAAGTCCCTAGTAAGAAAACTAGACAATAAGTCCTCTTCATGTTTCATTTCATCTCTTCTCTTGACCACAAGTCGGTCATCTATAAACAATTTTAAGCTATAAGTCACAAAATGAATGAGAAAACAAAACTTTATGCATGCTAATATGATACCTTTTAAATTTTTTCTTAAGAATATTCTTGTAAACATTTACAATTGACAACGACTGCAAATATACCATGCAATATGCGGTACATCTGTATTTAGGCCCTATCAAAATAATTTCTTGTTTATCATCCCCTCCCTCTCCAATTTTGGACTCAAGAGAAAATTTTTATTTAATTTACTGCGCATGCGCAAGGTGTGCTCTAAATAGAATATTGATGTGCACCAATTAGAAAAGCATGGTGTTTGTCATAGTTCAGATCAGAAATGGTGCCCAGATTCTGAAACCCTGGTATGGATGCAGTGTAGCAGAGGGAAGCAGCATAGCTGATCTTTATGCTAGCTATAGCTCAGGACAGCTGGATCATAATTTGCATATACCTGATGAATATCAAGACTCTGAAGTTGTTGTCAAGGCTGGAAAAAGTAGGAGTGACATGATATCAGTCAGCTTTGATTGTCCAGTTGCAGAAGTGGTCAGCAGCTTGGGGCAATACATGGATTTTGTTGTGTCCACCAAGCTTGCTGCCCAAGAAACTGAAACTCTGCCATCAACAAGGCCTGCAGTTCAGGATGCTTGTAGTGTACTGATGGAATCCAGCCGTTCCTGCCACACCCTACCTCAAAAGTGGCAAGTATTAGTTCCCAATAGGAAACTTAGTCTCAAAAATGATATGATTGACTTTTTGGCCAAGAACAGACTTGGGTGGTCTGCTTCCCATGCTCAACAGTGTGGTAAATCCTTTGTGAACATACTTGGCGAGGTCATGTGGAACTTTGATGGAAACCACCAGACTCTTTATGATCGTGGGCATGGTGTTCCAGCGCTATTTTCTCAATTCAAAGGCTACAACCTACCCACAAAACACAAGAAGCGAAAGATCGATGAAGGCAGATTGAAGTCAACAGAACTGCTTTCTCATTCATCATCTCTATTTGTTCTTGCTGGAAACTCGTACATGAAATTCCGGCAATGGAGTTCAGTTCGTGAAGCTATCTTGCAACTTGCTGAGAATCTGAGAAAGCATGCCGCATATTTGAATCGCCAAAATGAGCGTGTGCAGGATAATAATGCGAAGAGGGTTTGTGTACACACAGATGTTGACGATATCAAGGTTTTAGATTGTACTGCATACATCAATCCCAAGCTTTCCAATTGCTATCAAAGTCTTCACGCTGCTTTATTTCAGTGTTCTGAGTACGAACCAATTCTTATCGAAGATTACTCTCCATCTGATTTTCGACGCCGTTATGAATACAATCAGAGTCTGATTGTACCCTCAAAGTGTGTACTCTACACATACACTGGTAGTAGGAATCATTTGCATTTTGTGTGGAAGATTCCTGATGATCTAACTGAAACAGAACTACTCCAACGGAACATGACTATTCAACAAGAGCTTAAAAAATGTCTTCCACGATATCACACTCGTGCTATGAGGAGGGCATTCATCTACAGTTTTGGAAAGGTAACACATGCCAAACCAGCTTTTTTACGAGAGGCTTACCGGTGTCTTACTGATGATGCTAGTGCAGCAAGTTCGTTGGAAGAAGCTGAAGTCAATAGCAGAGTAGCACAGGTACTGGACGCTGAAGATCCAGACCTAGCTTGGGATCTACGGGTTCGCAACACTGGCCGTCCAAAACCATACACTGCTTTTCTTGAAGAGTGTCAACTGTACATTGCATCGGCAGTGGAAACAGCTGTTGATGAACGACGCCATGACACTGTTGACAAGAATGGACAAGTGATCACTCATCTTGCTTGTGTACTGAGTGCACGAGATCTCCATGATGAAGTCTCGAAGCGGTGTCCTCCAGACACACCCATTCCCTCACTCCAGTGGTTGCGCTACCAGTTTTGGCCTCGGAAAGTATCTACATCCACTTCCAAGCAGTACACTGGTAGACTGAAGCTGAAACACATGGTTCAGTCTCGGCAGTTCAGAAAAAATCATGTTGATTCACACTACGCATCTGCCCTCTTCAGGTATGAAAGAGAGTTTGCCATCAAGTATCGCCAGCACTCCACTTTTGTTTGTCAAGACGACAAACATTCTATCAAAGTAGGAGAGCCTGGATACCCAGTCGCAGCAGTGGAGCGTGGAAAGCAAGTGCTGGTTGGGCTCAATGAGAAAATGGTGGTGGGTGATCATGATTTCACAAAACTTACACTGGCACCCAGTGTAAATTTCCTTGTGAACATTCCTGAATCAATGGAAGAAACTTTCTACCATGGGAGAGTTTTTGCTGGTCGTAAAGGAAGTGCTTTTCAGAGTTCATCGCCTATTCGCCATGCTACTGAACTGTGCAAGATTTTGGAAACCGAAAACACGAATCCCATCCTATTGCTCTACACAGATGGTGGTCCAGACCATCGCAGTAACTACCCTTCTGTTCAAATTGCATTGATCTGCTTGTTCCTTCATTTGGATTTGGATTTTCTTTGTGCTATCAGAACTCCACCTTACAATAGCTGGAAAAATCCAGCCGAGCGAATTATGTCTCTTCTTAATCTGGCACTACAGGGTGCTGGCGTGGCTAGAAGAGCAACAACGTATGAAGATCAACTCAAATCCTGCAGCAATACGAAGCAGATCCGCTTGTGTGCCGAGCAGGTACCAGGATTGCAAGATGCAATAGCTGATAGCCTCGAAGCTCCAAAAACTCTCCTCTACTCTCTTTTCAGGAGGCTTAAGCTCAAAGATGAACCAGTGCGTGAGTTCCATGCCTCAAGTGATTGTGATATTGATGCTTTTTGGGACGTGATAAGAGAGGTGGATGATACACTGACACAGAACGACACAACTGCAAAGCTGCTCTTGCCAAAGAAGAAATTACAGGCCTTCTTCGATAGCCATTGCAAGCGCCGGCATTACATGTTCAGCGTGATGAAATGTACAGACGCCAGTTGCTTAGTTTGTAAGCCTCCTCGTCTACCTGAAGATGTTTTTCAGTCACTACATCACATACCAGATCCTGTCCCAAAGGGAGAGCACTACCAAGATTTTTCCGCAGCCTATGGCACCGAAACATCTGAGCAGCACAAACCTTCGAGCAAAGGCAATTCTGGAAGCAAATCTCATGGTATGCCGTTTTCACCAAGTGCACAGTATGCCAAGAATGTGGGAACAGTCGTCCAGTGCTCAGAGTGCTCTAAATGGAGATTGATGTATGCAAAGTCTGCTCTGAAAAAAAATCAGAAGTCAGAGTTAGAGGACATCTTGCTGGAAGTTCTTTATGTGTGTGGTGATACTCTTACTGAGGTGGAACATGACGACGACTCTGTATTGAATGCCATCCACTTGAAAACGAACTTGTCCTGCAACTCGCCGATTGAGATTCCGTATTATTCGGCTGGAAATACCCCAATATGCTTTTTTTGTGGTTCGGAAGAGGATTTCAAAGAGCAAACAGAAGGTTACCCTGTCTGCATGACCTGCTTTTCTGGTGGCAAACGCCCCCCAGCCAAACGAACACGGCAGTTTAAACCAAAGGACTAAAGAAAACTGTCATATATACCTTTTTTTCATATATACCTTTTCATCTGGTTGTGATTTCACTTTAAAAAAAGTAATTTTGAAACTTTAAAAAAAAAAAAAAAAGCCTCCCCCCCTCTCCAATTTTTTGAAATTTTCGGATGATAAACAAGAAATTATTTTGATAGGGCCTTACCTTGTAAAGTTGATTATCTGTATAATCCTATATTTTTCTCGAGGTAATAACTGGATTTGGTATTAGTATAAATTCGAAACTATCGAATCTTTTCACTCGCATTAACACTTGATATTACCAAATTGAGTACTTCTCCATGGTGTCAGAAGTGGGATGGCTGCTTTCCAATTGAGACAACCAGATCCATTTGATTTTAAAGACCCTGACAGTTGGCCTAAATGGAAGTGCAGATTTCTTCAGTACAAACAAGCAGCAGGATTGACGGAGAAGGGTCATGCCAGAAGGATCAATACCTTGCTATACTGCCGGGGAAGAAGCAAATGAAGTGCTGGCCTCCACAAACATTTCTGAAGAAGAAAGGAAGAATTTTGAAACAGTAATCGCTAAGTTGGATGAATATTTCAAGGTCAGAAACATTATTTTCAAAAGAGCGTGCTTCAATCGGCGCAATCAACTGCCTGGAGAGTCCGCCGACACATACATTGCGGAGTTATACTGCCTAGTGGAGCATTGCAGAGTACGGGAATTTTAAGGACGAAATTATTAGAGACTGACTTGTGGTGGGAATTGTGGACAAAAAAACGTCGGAGCAGTTACAGATGGACAGAAGTAAAGAAGGAACTAACCAAGCCAACCGTATCAGCAACGTATGCCACACTAAGCTCCGACCAAATAGCTGCTGATGCATCTTCTTACGGTCTTGGGGCAGTGCTGATGCAGCAACATGGACCAGAATGGAGACCGATCTCATATGCCTCCCGTGCAATGATCGAGACAGAACGGCACTATGCCCAAATAGAGAAGGAGGCGTTAGCAGTTACATGGGCCTGTGAGAAATTTTTATCATACTTGCTGGGCCTTGCATATGTGATAGAAACTGATCACAAACCTCTTGTGCCTCTGCTGAGTACGAAGTTCCTAAGTTCTCTTCCTCCACGTTTCGGCTTCGTCTCGACAGCTTTACGTACTCTGTCATCCATGTTCCGGGGAAGTTACTGTACACAGCGGACACACTCTCTCGTGCTCCATTGGATAGTCTTATTGATGGCTCTGAAGATGAGGTTCAAAACCTTGGCTCTGCAACAATAGCAACTTTGCCTACAAGTTCAGCCACTTTAGATACTTACATGAAAGCCCAGAATATGGATGTCTTATGTCAGCAGATTATTGAATTCTGTCATATAGGATGGCCCAAGCACACGGATCCATCCCTTGGTCTATTAAAGAAAGTGAAATCTCAATTTTCTGTGGTAGATACAGAATCGTCGTGCCCAAATCTCTTCAATCAGTTACTTTAGAGAAACTTCATCAAGGACATCGAGGGTTGAACATTGCCTTCTGTGAGCCAAAATGGCAGTTTGGTGGCCCAGAATCACCGAACAGATCAAGCAGATGGTCCAATATTGCTCAGTTTGTGCTCAAACAGCACACAGAAGAAGACAACCATTGGTGACTACCCCTCTTCCCCAATACCCATGGCAAATGGTAGCCACAGATTTGTTCGAAATTGATGGAACTCATTATCTTTTGGTGGTAGACTTCTTTTCCCGATGTCCGGAAATCAAGAAACTTTCCTCCACTACATCGACAAGTGTTATTAATAGTCTAAAAGGTATATTCTCAACTCATGGAATTCTTGAGGTTTTATAGTCAGATAATGGACCACAGTATTCATCTCGAGAATTTGCTGTTTTTGTCGAGTCATAAGGAATCCGACTTCATACCAGTAGCCCTCATTACCCCCAAAGTAATGGTATGGCAGAATGCATGGTGAAGACTGTAAACAAGCTGTTAATCAATTCCAAAGATCCATTTTTGGCAGTCCTGTCATATAGAGCTACTCCGCTGCCATGGTGTAGTCTGAGTCCAGCTGAATTATGCATGGGGAGGAAGATCAGGACTACAGTGCCTCAACCGATTGATTCTCTCAAACCAAACTGGTCATATCTATCCCAATTCAGAAGGCAAAATAAACAATACAAAATGCAGCAGAAATCTAACTTTGACACACGTCACCAAGCTCGAGAAACACCTGATATCCCCAACGATACGGAAGTGTGGATCAATTCAGGGTCTGGTCCAGTAAAAGGCACAGTAGCAGCTCAAACAGAACACCCACGTTCATACATCATCAATACTGACTCAGGAGTGTTGCGTCGAAATCAAAGCAAAATTAATATGAGGCCTCAAGATGCTAGAGTGGAAACTGATCCTGTTACTGAAGATTCATCTGACTCACCAACTGCTGCAAGGCCAATACAGAATACATCACCTTCACCTATACAGCCAAAGGTCATCATGACACAATCAAGAACGGGAAACTCTGCTGGCAAGCCAGATTACCACAAGTACTAAGGAAGGAGATGTGGGATTATTACTGCCCTTGTGGTCATTTATACATCCTGTAACTGTATCAGTACTTGTGGTTATTTTTGTATCCATGTGATTCAGACTGTTGTATTGAGTATTACTTGATATTATCCAATTGAGTACTTCTACAGAACATTGGTGAACAGGGAAGCCACATCAAAACTCACCATCATTTCGTCAGATCTCAAGCATACACAATTAACTGTTGGCATGAAATGTGTTGAATTTTTATGTATGATGGTGTCATCAAATAATGGAGATATCATTTTTGATATGAACTTTGATAAATTGTAAGAAGGTGATCCAATGCAGGAAGCCATAGGACTGGGTGGGATTCCTAACTTGTGTATCTTAGGAAGACCATAAAGAAGAGGTGGTCTACATCCAGTGGGTCTTAACCTAATTTTAACTTTCCTTTCCAAGTTCTTTAATACATGACCTATTTTAGTTTCCTGAGTCTTAGTTGAATCTTTCTTAATGTAAGTGCCTGGTTGAATTAGCTGGGTTAGCTTAGAATGGTAGTCTTAGGCCGTGTCTAGTGCATCACACACACACACACACACACACATTCATACACATGCATACACACAGTAGCCCCCATGCTATCTCCAAATTATAATTTATAATGTTAGTAACATCAGCCAGTAATTCAAGACTCTTCATTTGCATATGTGGTGCAGTTAAGTTGAATAAGCCATAAAATTACCTCGCGACAATTGTCCAGTAAGGGAAGTATGTACATTCGAAATAGGGAAAGTACCATTTAATGTGTGTCATAATGACAAATGCACCGCTATAGCAACCATGGCCTATCCCATAGGATTTTTTTATCCCTAAGAGTTTGACATCACCCTTGAAGCAGTTCTCTTAGTTCCAACCTCTAACCTAACCACGATAGAAGAGCATTTCCTTGCATTTTGCTTGCATGGTAGTGACAGATTGAAGGCACTGTTGGAACATTGATGGGAACATGCTCCTTGGTGTCTGTATGTCTAGCTAGTTCTGTTTTATAGAATTGTTCGAATAAATATTCAGAACTGGTATATGATAACAAAAAAGGTACAGCGGTTGATGTTTGATTCTTCTTTCTGTTTGTGACCACAGCGACAAGCTTTTATGGGTTTATTTAGCTCTAAAAAGTTCAGCCATATCACGAGGGGATAAATCTTTACATGAACTTAGCCAAAATAGTATTGCAGTCATCATTAATTTTGATTAGACTTGACTATTAGTTTGGACAAATGATTTAGGACAGGATTTTATATGCTCAAGTTCACTGCTTATGTGTGTGTCTTGTACATATTTTTATTATAACCTTAGTATCGTTTCACTCACAAGAAATAGTTGTTTGTTAAGCATTAAGCACTGCATTCACAAGGGGAAATCCCTTTACCAGATCAACTAGTAGGCCTGTACATGTTGTTGTTTTTTGTTGTTTTTTGTGAAGTGCTATTACAGTGTTTCCAGCATAAAGAGAAAACTGTGAAGAAGGATTTGATCAATTTTGTTTTACTTACAAATTACTTATCATCCTTGACTATTATACAGGAAATTACTTATCACTAACAATACAGGTTGAATCATCATTGAATCCCCTAATTTTACTTCTTCTTTCCCTGAGTTATTTTATTTTTTCAGGTCAGCAAAGCACCAACTAAGAATAAAGACTGGAAATAGCACTGACTTCACCGCAATACTGCATGGATACCACTTTAGAAGCCGATCTTTCGTACATCATTTTCTTACTCTTGTGTGTATGCAATAACGAGAGTTTTGTTGAATTCTATTTTAGTTTATCACCTTACCAAATAAACTATTGTTAATTATTTCTGTATATTAAAAATATCTCCTTGTTATAGGGTTGAGCATTGTAGCCCTAAGCCTTGGCAAAGTTTGAACCAATGTCAGTTCTTCTATTCATGAGCAGTACGAGAGAATGGATTCTGGATCCATTACTTTGTACACCGAGAATTTTTAACTGTAAACTGACTCCTCCACACCCCAACCCTGTACATGCCCAACATAGGCGTAGCAAGCGGTAAGGCCGGTCCGGTTTTGGCCGGACCACTATTTGGCATGCGGCCACGCCCACAATTGCGTCATGCTGTTAAAACGTGGCACACGTCCTAAAAACGGAGCTACCGTTGCTTTTCTTAAGAAATGGAACCAGTACGCCCCATCAACCACCTGCTTCATTCTCATTCCCGAAGCGATCCTTTGGGAAGAAGGTACATGTGCTTCGTACTGTCACACTTGCCTTGTTTTATGGAGAAGCGTCTGAAGTCTGCTAATGCCGACCATGCCTTTGTAAGTTCACTAAAAAAATATCATTAATTTTATCATGTTGGTATAAAAAAAGAAGCAAGTTGCTAAAAAATATTTGACTGTTATTATATTTAAAACTATCAGGTATCTAGAGGGTTTTGTAATTGGAAGGATGGCACCATTGCTTTCAAAAAGCATGAGAAAAGTGCATGCCACAAGGAATCTGTGGAGGTAATGATTGTTCTTCCTCAAACAACAAAGAACATTGGCGAGCTTTTGTCACAACAGAATGCAATTCAGAAGGAAAAAAACAGGGATGCTTTGCTTTCCATTATTAAGTCCATCAAGTTTTTATGTCGGCAGGCTGGCTCTGAGAGGAGGTGGTGATGGATTTGATGGCAATTTTCAACAATTGCTGTTAATGAAGGCAGAAGAAGATTCAAATCTAGCAGAGTGGCTGCAAAGGAAAGAAAATGTCTATACCAGCCCTGAGATTCAAAATGAGATGATAAAGACCCTTGGTATAAAAGTTTTGAGAGATATAGCTTCTGATCTCCAGAACTCACCTTTTATATGTATTATGGTAGATGAAATTACTGACATATCAAACAGGGAGCAGATAAAGGATGTAATGGTTAGAATGAATTTAAGCATCAACAGAATTCGAGGCCAATGCTATGATGGTGCTAGTGCAATGAAGGGTAGTAAAGGTGGTGTTGCAACACAGATTAGGGAATTGGAGCCTAGAGCTGTGTATACTCATTGTTATGGCCATTCACTTAATTTAGCAGCTAGTGACACTCTAAAGGAATCTAAACTAATGAAAGATGCTCTAGACACCACTTACGAAATTACGAAGCTGATCAAATATTCTCCTCGCAGAGATGAGATATTTCGTAGGTTGAAAGAAGACATGCCTCCTAATTCTACACCAGGAATTAGAATCCTCTGTCCAACACGATGGACTGTTAAAGCAAATTCCCTTTCTAGTATTATTAGTAATTATGAAGTGTTACAATGTACATGGGAAGAGGCTGTTCTAGTTACCAAGGATACCGAATCGAAAGCAAGGATAAGAGGTGTCTCATCCCAGATGAAAACAATCAGTTCTATTTTTGGAGCAATACTTGGAGAAATGATCCTCAGACATGCTGATAATCTTAGCAGTACCCTTCAGCACAAGTCTATGTCTGCAGCTGAAGGTCAGCAAGTTGCACTTATGACGGTTCAAACTTTGAAGAAAATTCGTAGTGATGAATCATTTGACTCTTTTTGGGTTAAAGTTAACCAATTCGGTGAAGATCATGAAATTTCTGAACCAGAGTTACCTCGACAAAGAAAGCGACCAAGGTGGTATGAAGAAGGATCCTTAGATGAGCATGTTCATGAATCACCTAAGGATTATTTCAAACAGCATTACTTTGAAGTAGTGTTGTTTTAGTTAACTAAAACTAAGACCAAAACCCCTAGTTTTGGGGTATTTTACTTTGGTAAGAATAACTAAAACTAAGCTGTAGAGAACATGAAAAAACTAAATATTTTAGAAGACAGAAAATTCGATAATAATTAAAACTACCAGTAAGAGTGGATGACAAAAACTAAAACTAAGCAATTTTTATTGTAAACAATTCACTTTGAATTATGTCATTATTAAATGAAGATATAAATTGACATCAAGCAATTATTCTCTGAAAATATCATACTTTATTAATAATACCCAAGATTTCATAGAAATATGCTATTTTTGAAGTTATTTGGGAATACTACCAGTACTACTTTCTTTGAGGAGCAAAATTATTGAAGAATTTGAGAGACAACATAAATTAACCAAAACTAAGTCAATTGATAGTATAACTAACTAAATCTCCTACTTGATATTGAAGAAAAACTAAAAACCAACTAAATCTTCAGGGAGAATTTGGGGGGGAAACTAAAACTAAACATTCGAGATATTTTTTTAGTGCGAATAACTAAAACTAAGAATTTCTGGTATCTCTAAACCAAAGCAACACTGCTTTGAAGCCCTTGATCTGATTATAAACTGTATCCTCAATCGATTTGACCAGCCAGGATATAAAACATATTCATCATTGGAGACTCTTTTGATGAAATCCTGCAAGGGTGAAGATTTCAAAGACACTTTGAATGAAGTATGTGCATTTTACAAGGATGATTTTGATAGAAATCTGTTGCATACTCAGTTACAAACATTTTCTGTACATTTTCAAAAAAATTGCGTGGATGAGGTGTCCACAGCAACAATTTTTGATCTGAAGAAGTATTTTTCCTCCCTTTCTAGTTGTCAGGCAGGTCTGATTTCTCAGGTGTCTCGTTTAATGCAGCTAGTTCTGGTAATGCCAGCGACAAATGCTACATCAGAGAGGTCCTTTAGTGCTTTGCGGCGAGTTAAGAGCTATCTGCGCTCTACTACGGGACAAGAGAGACTAAATTATTTAATGCTACTTCATGTCCATAGTGACAAAACTGATAAACTGGACTTGAAATCTGTGTTAAATGATTTTGTACAGGATTCTGCCCATAGGTCAACAATTTCTTCAAAATTTTAATTTATTCCATTGTCTTTCATCTATGTATGTAGTTAAATGAAATTAAATTTTGTCTTGATTATAATGCTTTTTTTGAAATGGGCAGCTTGTATGTTTGATAAATTATGATTTATGATGAGAGTATCATCTAGGAGATTTTCTAGAAACAATAAAAAAGAAAGCACGTCCACTTCCTGTTACACCTACAATAAACCACACCCACTTCCTGGCCTGACAGGCCACCTTAATTATGCTTGCTACCCCCTTCCCAATGGTAAGTAAGGCACAGCTGCATTTCACTGGCAACCAATTTGTTGCAAATGGGGCGTGACTTTGTGGTAGATAATCTGAGACTATTCAGCAGCTAGCTGGAATGCCTACTGAAGGCATCCAAGCTAGCTATGATGTCCTTCTGTGGGGGCCAACTACATTAAAGGTTGGTCTAAATTACAGTGCTGCCAGCTTAAGGAATAGAAAGTGTGGATCTTAAAAGTTAGGCTTATTACACTCACATTGAGCTTAAAAATAAAGTCTTTCTATAAAACAAACATTGAGCTTAAGAATAAACTCTTTCTATAAAACAAGCCTGTGTACAATACGGCAGAAGTATGAGAACTGCCGCTATTCCCATTCACTTTGCAATTTTTCTTGAAGTCAAAATTTCTCCCGCACTCATCATAAATCATACCACTGTAAGCCCCCACCCTATACACAATGGCGTCTATTCGGAATTTTCCTATTTCTAGGTGGCACAGTAGCAGAAGCTTTTCTAGCCTTACAGTGCAAAATTAATCACAAACAAACACTGCTGGAGTTTTTGGGATTCCAACAGCTTCTGCTCACAGCTGAGCCTAAGCCTTACCCGAGGCCTAACCTACATACTGCAACTAAACGCTGCGAGGATTCTTGGGTTTCTACATCTTCCACCTAAGCTTCAGTACTAACACGACACAACCTATAGTGGTGGCTATCAATAATCACCCCTGCCTATGACCAAAAACTCACACAACTAATAACTTTATCTCTCCACAATATACCTTCGTGCTAGATTCTAGATTCATCCAAAGCATACACTAATTTTGTTCAGTTATATTTTGCAGTGAATTTGTGCTGAAAAATCCTAATGCTATCAAACTCTTTAGTCTTTAGCTACAAGTTATGCTATAGTAAAAGAAGCTGGTGTTTTATTCCATAAAGAGTACTTAGTGCACAATGCAATGCGTGTGTACATGTATGTATTCATATGAATGATTTAAAAAAATATGAAATATGCCAATAATTTGAACAACATCCATTGCAAAACAAATTTGACCAAAACTTGACTGAAAGTATTGCTTTACCATGAATAGCGATCAGAGCAATATTAATCACACTTTAGTTACACTCAGAAAGGAAAAGTAACACTGACCAGAAGTAGACTACCCGAAGTCAAAAAAATCATAAAAATCTGAACCACTAAAGCTATTGACTTCATTCAAGCATCAAAATAGAGCTATAGCTTTCCTTATTTACATATATTTTCTATTAATGCTCACCTACATGGTAACATAGGAAACTGTGACACCGAACATTCAGAGTGCTGATGTGGCAGTTAAAGCTTCTCAATTGGAAGCGGATGAAGTTGAAAACTTAGTGATTTTGGACTTTCCAAGATCGATAAAGATGGCGAAGAGTTCGACAGTAAACCCATTTGAGCTATAGCACTTGTAAAGATGTAGCAACTTTTAAAAAATACTCTCCAAGCTCTAGACAACACTTTCATTGATTATTAGAGCTCAGAAAGCCAGAACTAAAAGTTGCAATTATCATTAACAAGGCATAATACAAGTATTATATAGAGCTCAGGAAGCAAAAATATGGCAAAAGGAACACTATAATCACTTGTTGCATGACTAAAACTTCGATGTCGTCATATTGTGGCATTTAAATAAAACTGTTTTATGCTCAATAATGTAAAAATTTAAAATTTAAAAAATCTAAAATGTTAATTACATTTTTGTGGTTTGTTGCTAGGCAACTTATTTTTGTGGTTTTCAAAATCTATAATCCATTAGCAACAATATGATATATAGTTGTCTAGTAATTTCTCATTAGTTATTTCTTATAACTTGAATATCATATGTGTGGGGAAAAAATTCACCAGTGAAAGGGTATTGAATTTTGAAGAAAAAAAATACTATATTTATAGTATGTCCAAGTTGAGTTGGCACGACCGCAAGCGCGGTAATTGAGGAATGCATTTAGTACTTTACCGGAAGCAATTTAGTCATGTGAATCCAAGTCAATTAAGCGCGCAAACGTCAAGGTTGCACATGAAAAAGGGGCGGTAGCACAGGTGCGCATTAATACTGTAACTATTGAAAGAAAGAAATTTAGTGAAGTTTATGGAAGTTTTCGGGCGCTGTACAGCTCATATCGTCTGTTTTCAATTATATTTATGTTTCTTATGCGCAGATAATGTATAGCGGATGGAAAACGCAAACTGGTGAGGCGTTCTTCTGAAGAGACAGGATTAAAATCAGTCGATTCTACCTACTGTGTCCCAAGAAATATTCTGATATTCACAGGATTCAGCAGTACAGCACTGTTAACTTGTAGCTAAAGTTACTAGACTTTCTTGTTAAATAAAATTATCAATTGTTTCATTTTATTTATAATGGTATTATGAAAATTGATGAAATGATAGAATTTAAGTAGTACACATGTACAAAATATAGTTGTGATCCGAGTTGAAGGTGGAGTGCTGCCTGAGCTGGTCCTAATCCTTACAATAAACGGCATCTGTAGTAGTGAAGAAAAGGAATTGGCATAAACACGGCTTTGACAGGCACACAATTTAACGGCAAACAGCTTAAGTGTGGCTGTATTACAAGTTGCTAGCTAAATGATAGCTATATCACTGTGAAATATATTTGCTATACGGTTTTTGATATTGAACAAGTAGACAAATAATCTTACCAACATCCTATCAGGTGGTCCTGTACCCTCTTTGACAACAGGGCACTCTGTCTCAGTTTCCACACTCGCAACCTAAGCTAATCGTGATACAAAGCTAGAAACGCAGCAATCTGAGAAGAAGCCATTGTTTACAAAATTCTTAATGGAGACTGTCCGCGTGATCAATTGAGTCGTACCGCGTGACTAAAAGCGGGCGCGTTTTGAGCGGGAAACCTGTGGTTTTTTCTATTCCCATTGACTTTTGTATTGAGTTTCGGAATAGCACTTTCTCTCCCGTTTTGTACTAAGGTAATATTTTTAACTGTTTCGGCGCGAGCTTTCCAATGGTACAAACCCCGGATGCGTAGCTGCTTCCGTTCTAAAGTTATTCAAGTTTTTCTTGCGGCCAACTCAACTTGGACATACTATAGTAGTACCATGATAAATTATAGGCCAATACCGGGAACCTATTGTTGTTTTTAACAATATATATATATATATAGTACTTATTACATGAGTCAGAGTGTGATTGGCTGAAATATTTCATGAGCAGGCTAATTTATTTTCATGAGCCAGTACAACACTGTTAACTTGTAGCTAAAGTTACTAGACTTTCTTGTTGAATAAAATTATCAATTGTTTCATTTATTTATAATACATGAAAATTGATGAGATGATAGAATTTTGAGTAGTACACATATACAAAATATAGTTGTGATCCGAGTTGAAGGTGGAGTGCAGCCTGAGTTGGTCCTAACCTTACAATAAATGCACTCTAGTAGGAATTGGCATAAACACGGCTTTGACAAGCACAGAATTAACTGCAAAAAGCTTAAGTGTGGCTGTATTACAAGTTGCTAGCTAAATGATAGCTATATCACTCTGAAATGTATTGGCTATACGGAATTTGTTATTGAACAGGTAGACAAATAATCTTACCAACATCCTATCAGGTGGACCTGTACCCTCTGCGACAACAGGACAATCCAACTATCCTGTTTCCACACTAGCAACCTAAGGTAATCGCGATACAAAGCTTGAAATGCAGCAACCTGAGAAGAAGCCGCTCATTGTTTATAATATTCTTAATGAAGATTGAGCCTTATCCTGTGACTAAAAGCGGGAGTTTTGAGCAGGGGGGAGGGAGAGGGGGAGGGGGGGGGGGGGGGGGGGGGGGGGGGGGGGGGGGGGGGGGGGGTGGGGGGGGGGGGGGGGGGGAGCTTCTATAGCCAACTTTACACTGCAGAGTTACTAGTCCCAGTACAAACTATAGCAGTGAAGATATCTATCTGATTTGGCAAGGCTCTCAGGCTTTTTTTTTTTCACTGCCTCTGGTTCTTGAAAACAAATTAACCTGCTATAAAATATTTCACCATATCACACCCTGACTCATGTAATAAGTATAAACACATATTTGCCCTGTAAATAACAAAAGCTACATAGGAAATACATTACTAAGAACTTGTTTAGGGCAGTATTCTCCCATATCAGTCTTAGTTTTAACATTAGGGTGGGTAATTACATTAGGTGATTACATTGGGTTACTTCATCCCCCCTCCCCCACCCTCACAGATTACAGAATTGTTTACGTGCAGTATACAATAAATTTTCCTTTTATGCTGGAGAATATCACTCGTCTGATTGATCGCTTTCATGCTTGTGTCTGCAGCACTCATACAAATACAAAGAAAAATCATGAGACTTGGTTTAGTATAATCAATAAAAAACCTGAATGGCACTTATAAAATAAAAACTGTTTCTGACTATAGGCCATGACGTAACCCTACCAAAGTAAATCTAAGCAAGAAGTAAGCATAAGGTGTACCCTACACAAATATTAAAATCACCTTCATCAGAAACCCCAGCACGCCTTGATCTTAGGTTTCTTGGTTCCTCTTGAATTAACAAACCCTCCGACTCGGACTCTTGGCTCTTGGAACCGTCTCCCTGCAATCTCTTCGAAATCGGACTCGACGAGTTGTCTTCAAAGCTTCTCCCTCTTTTTCTTGACATTGCTACCTCAAACAACCAAACAGGAACAAACAAGAGGATAAAGGTACTGGGGAGAGAGAGTAAACAAAAAAAAGGGTAGGGTTTGTTAGCGCGGCCCCGCCCCACCCGTGGGCTGGCCGTGGGCGCCGCCTAGTCTCGCGGGGCCAGACCCTTTACCAACCCTTCCTTCCCCCGCCGCGTCACCCGGTTCAGGAATATTACCCGATAAAACGGGGGGGGTATAAAATACAGACCAGACCAGACCACGCCAGACCAGACCAGACCACACCTACCACACGTAAACGCTCGTGCACCAATGACTTTAAACTCGCGGACAAAGCCGTGGAAGCAAGTAAGAAAAAGGGTGAAAATACGGACCAATTGGAATAACTGGTATGTTATTTTATTTATTGTTGTTGTGAGCAAATAAACACTGGTATATTATCATTGTTTGTTTTATTGTTTGTTTTATTTATTGTTTTTGTGAGCAAATAAACAAAAAATTTTTAAACAAAATAATAATCTAGACAATGCAAGCATAGGAACTGAAAACTAGTGTTGTTCACTACTAAACAAATAAACCCCTACTTTTGTTTAGAAAAATGAAATGGTACATAGCCTTAGATTAGGTACATTAAATATTACTGTTCAATATATTGTACTTTTCACTCGTCATAAAATATTTAATACAAACATTTCAACCATTATTCAATGATATAATCAGTGTGTGGATGATATTTCAGTGAAGTAACTATGTCCACAAGAAATGTTTCTATGACAGAGCTTTAACTAACAAACATGTATCCATGACCTAATTTATAACCTACAATAATAGCTGTAGGCTATATGTGGTTAAACAACTATAGACTGAAGGCAATAAACCAAAATCTCTATTCATTGCTCACTCACTTTAATTTGCCATGATTCTGAATAATACCTTTTGTATAGATCTTGCTGGGGGTCTATTACTATTGCATTTTCCCAATCAATTTCATGATTCTTTTCAATTGCATGGTGAGCAACTGCAAATAGATTGGTATCCATTAAACTTAATGCTCTTTTGTGTTCTTTTACATGATGCTGTAGGATTCGTCCAGTTCGACTTATGTACATCATTTTGTAGGTTTTACATTATATTTGATATACCACTCCTTTTTTGTGGAAGGATGGAATGACTTTTGCATCAACTAGTATCCCTTTTCAGTGTCCTGTTTGGTTTGAATGTAGTTTCAATACTAAGTGATGTAAATTCTCTTGATGCTTCAGATAGATATTCCATATAATATGGTAATTAGGGAGTTTTTCCCCATACTTTTTATGACTTGATTGTGTACCATTCCTCTTAAATGAAATAAATCTGATAAACCGGTTTCCTTTAGGATGTAATTGCATGTAAATCTTCCTTGGCTGTGTCCTCACAAGTGCAACAGATCTTTCCTGCTCTATTAAAAAGTGTTTGGGGTGATGGGTGTCACAAGAAAGATATTTGTTCGTGTGTGTTGTTTTTTTTTGGTTAACAAACTGCTATCACTATTGTGCATAATCTCAGTGTCCAAAAATGCCAATTTACCATCACATTTGTTCAATTGTAAATTCTATAGATGGTTCTATTGAGTTTAGATAGATTAGAAAGTCCTCAATCAAGTCTACTTCCATTGCTGTGTAAATGTCATTCACATTAGAATTGTTGTGGTAGAGATTCCAGATTTTTTTAGTTTTTGTTATTCATACTAGAGAAAACCATCTTGATGATTGGTTTTAGTTTGTTTGATTTTCCCAAATTCTCCCAGAAGGTTTAGTTTACATCAACGCATACTGTTGAAACTAATTTCTAGCATTCGATTTTTGGCTTCTCAGGGCATGCCATTGCCTGGACGTCATGAAGATCTTGCTTCTTTAGATAGTCATTTTTATAAGCTTCTTTTACTTCGAGCTGAAGATTGCCCAGAGATGAAAACTTGGATTTATCGCAAAGAGTACTCCTCACCTTAAATTGTTAATGAAATATTAGCTCTGATGGGTAATACTGTGCTTAGAAGTATAGTGTCAGATATTCAGAGTAGTTCCTAGTTTTCTATTATTGCTGATGAAGCAACTGACATTTCTAGAAATGAACAAATGTCATTGTCTATCAGATAGACCAACAACTATCAAATCTACGAGGAGTGTGGTTTGATTCAACTTCCTGATACTAAAGCAGCTACCATTTTTTGGTTTGCTTAAAGATGTTCTTATTAGGTGCTCACTTTCATTGGGACAATGTAGAAGTCAAGCTTTTGATGAGCAGCAAACATGAGTGGTGTGAGATGTGGGGTACAAGCATTAGTAAAGAAAGAAGAGAGTCGTGCATTATATGTTCACTGCTTGGCACATAGTCTTAATTTAAGCATCCAGAGTGCTGCTAAAAATTGCGAGTTGATAAGAACCACCATGGATTTACATACGAACTGCTCCAACTTATCAAATATTCACCAAAAAGACTTACCCTGTTTGAAAGTATTAGAACTGATATAGCAATGAGCAGTGAAATTGTTCCACCATCACTAAGAAGTCTGTGCTATCTATAGTGTATTACTGAATTATAAATCACTTCTTTAGACTCTCGAAGATGAAGTGAGCAAAGGAAATGATGAGTATGCTGCAAAGGCTAAAGGATGAAAATGGAATGTTTTGGTATTTTCCTTGGGCTGAAATTGTCATATTTCATTTTCAGTGCATCAGAAAGATTTTCTAGTAATCTTCAAGCCAAAAATAACACAATATAGGAAGCCACTCGAGGAGCAAACCTTTTAGTTTCTCATTGTAAGTCAGTCCATGCAGAGTCCAAATTTGATGCATTTTATGCTGATGTTCTTGAACAGTTTGTTGGATTGACTGAAGAACCTTGTTTCCAAGGTATCGTAGAAGACCAGAAGATTAGATGACGGAGAGCATCCACATAACTATCAAGTACCTAAAGATAGATATAGGCACATTTATTTTGAGGTGCTAGAGTTAGTATATGGAGAAATTGAAAGTAGATTTGATCAAGCAGACTTTTGAATCATGCAGTCCTTCGAGAATCTATTACTAAAAGCAGCTAATGGAGAGGTATTGAAGCCCGAGCAGTCCTTACTTGCATACTTGGGACATGACATAGACACGGAGAAATTTGCTATTCAGTTGCATATGATTACAGATATGATAAAGAATGCCTTTCAGAATCATCCTATTAAGTCTGTAACTAATGTTAGAACAATAACTGAAGGCATGAGTCAAAGTGAAATGTTTAAATGAATGCTTGGGGGAGTACACAAAGTTTTAAAACTCTAATTCACATTTCCAGTGACCACTGCAACAGCTGAACGATCGTTCTCATCCTTGAAAAGAATAAAAACATTTCTGAGAAATTCAATGACTCAGTCAAGACTGAACAATCTGTTTACTTTATATATTCATCCAAACAGAACTGAAGATTTAGATCTCTCCCAAATAGCTAAAGAGTTCATTTCTGTGAACACCAGAAGACTTAACTATTTTGGAAAGATGTAATAATAAAATGTGTTTTCTCTCTTTTTTTTAATTGTATTTCACTCATCACTTCACAATTATTATAAATGTTAATGTAAAGATCGATTAATTATATAGTAAATTAAAGACATAATAATAACCCACTGCCACACTGAAACTGCCCTAGGAAGAGGTGATTTCTCACATGAACACCCTTAAACCACAAAACACATGCCCTGATTTCTTTGTTATGGAGCCCCCTCATACGGAAACATTTTTCCTACACCACTGATAGACATTTTTTTTACTGAATAATGATAATGAAACATTTTAATACAGTAGCTAAATGAGCAAGATATGAGATGGCTTCAAAGGGTGATATTAAAAACAGCCATAACTGATATGATGTTAAATGAGTCTGTTCTTGGATATTTCCTCTACTATCTGCCTTCGTTTATTGACAATATCTGCCTAAAAATATAATGCAAGATAATGTGGCGAGTGGGAAAAGGACATCATACCTGAGAAAACAAGGTCTTTTCATTTAGAGCTTGATATCTTGCAAACTAAAACCAATCTCATAATAGGTGATGCAATATACTTTAAATACGTTAATTCTTACCAAACAAGTGAACACTCCACAATCATAATTGTTGGTTTGAAATGGTATGTTCTATCAACATAACTAATATAAATAGATATTATTAATAGTTGCATAAGCTACCTTTGGACAGTGCATCTTCCATTTGTACTTATTCAAAGTAGGCCTTCTATTTATTAACAGTTCCCTGTTGAAAAGGAGTATGAAAAAAAAATTACATTAGCTTGATGGGACACTTATTAGTTACCAGATTTTTTTTAAACTAGAAACTCAATCACCTCCCATGGAGTCATACCAAATGAGTTCACTGGTACAAAAATCTGCTACTGCTAAACACCAGTGATTAGCCTTACAAACTGGAATAACATCTTCGAAAAAGTGAATGGATCTTCCTGAGGGAGAGAATAAACACTAATTAAAAAGAAAGAACTAAAATGTATGCTGGTTAGTAACCTTGATCCATTTGTTAACAGTTGAACATCCTCCTGCTTCACACAGTTTGGTGTAATAGTAACATGAGACACTGTATACATAGTTAGCCTTTCTTTTATTTCCTTCTTCCATTACTAAAAATGTGTAGGCATCAACAATCTATATAATATAAATATAATATAGCATCAATGTAAATTTACATGTAAATACTTTACCTTATCATTCAGCCAGGAAGATCCATGCAAAGTTTTTAAGTCTCTATAATTTACAGAAACACCATTTATAGTTGATACTAAGTCATCATCATTCCTTTGAACCTAAAAATAATGCAGAGCAAAATTAAAGACAGAGCAGGCAATGTGCTTAAAGTAATTATCATACTGAGTCATTCTCTGAGGGTTCACTAGCATCTAACATAACTTCACAGCAGCTTGGTGGATCCTAGTTTATATACAATGGTTATTAAAACTGATATATCGAAATATTAAGCATATATTATACAATTAATATCATTTCTTCACTCTTTGCAGTTTCAGATGATATAGGTGTACAGGAACTGCTATCTGCAATATAAAAATAACATAATATATCACTTTGAATTACATCAATTGTAACATAACTACCATTATGATTGAGCTTCATGACTTTGCATTTCCTGTGTACACAACACTGCTTTAGAACACTTGTTCCTCCAAACTTAGGTTTGTCTTGGCAGAAGTTACATTCTCCACAATCAATAGCAGTACATCCATCACATATACCACACCTCTTTCTCTTTGCTATTTATATAGTGGTACGGACCAAATCATATTGAAACAAATGAGGTTATTTTGTTGAAACAAACCTTTTCCACTATTACAAAATTTTATTGATTCTTTGTCCATAATCTGAAGGAATAGAATACAATAAATAGCATATAATTATTCCCACCCCCACTACTTAGGAATAAATTAAACATATATTACATACTATTACCGTGTTTTCCATGTTCTTTTCCTCAGTATCATTATTAGGATTCTTTGATGTAGAATTACTGCGTTTCTCAGCAGTTTCAATATCCTAGTAGTAATAATGATAAACATAAAATAATTGCAATTATTATTACGTAGTAATATTAATAATAGTAATAATAATAATAATAATAGTAATATTAAAATGTTACACATTTGTTGTACCATAGTTTTGACAAAATAATAAAAAGGAACAACTGGGTTTAGTTCCTCCATAGTCATAAGATTTTGTTTTGTTTTTTATTTTCTAAATTACATTATTTATTAGAATATGTAAACAGTAAATTAATTTATATTAATCCTAGTATTACAATGTATTTCAATAAACAGGAAATGTGGCTAAAGTGCTTATCAGCTAACCCAAATATTGGCATCAGGTGCTGCTCCAACTCGATAATCTCCAGGACGAGGAACTTTTCTCCCAGAAATTTTCTCAACTCTTGAACGAGTGTTTTTCCTAAGCTGAGTGAGGTTTACTTTTCTTTGCAAATCAATGTTTTCCAGACCGACACTTATTCTAACTGCTAAAATGTGATAGCATCTACCAGTAGAAGGACAAGTGCATGCCTCTCGAGGGAATATTGTTACTGCATGTGGACTTCCACTAGTCCCAATTACAGTAAATACTCCCAATGATTGGTTGTGACTTATCTGTTTCTTCTCAATAATAAGCCTAAAGGAATACCATTAAAAGTTGGCCAGGAGCTGCATCAATTAAATTTACCTTGCACGGGCATAGGAAGTACTTCCTGACATTTCCAAACTTTTTTCCTCTTCTGAAAGTTTGAGAAATATATTTTGCAATACATTCTATGATTATTTATGCAAACATACCAGTATTATCTTGACCAGCAACTGGCACAGTCATTTCTTCTGATTTCTTTGAGGAATCTGCATCTTTAACTTTTGAATATTTAATGTTTACAATGTTTAAGGCATTTTACCTTTTTTGCAGACATAGCATCATCCTTGTTTTGAAGTCTTCTGACTATCTCTTCAGGTGAATAACACTTTATAAGGGACATTTCATCACTAGGTCTTGCAAAATCCTCAAATTGCTTCAATAATTTGTAAGTCCCTACACCTGAAAGGATTATCATATGGATTATCTAACTTGTCAACTAATTTTCTTACCAGATAGTCCTCTCTGAATCTCATTAAAATAGTACACTTGTAGATGGTACAATGCCAGTATAATGGAATCAACTGGTACCTCTTTCCATTTTTGCAGCTGCTTCAGAGTACTATTGAAACTCTCTGACTGATTGTTAGTCACACCAGTAAATGGATGATAGACATTTAAAGGTTCCAATACCCACCTACCAAGACTGACACTCATCTATAACGCAAGCATCATCACTTTTATTCAATACATAGTTTAACTATCAGTACCTCATTATGTATCTCAGTCATGAAATACTGGTAAAATGGTTTACTCCAGAGGAGTTGAAACTCAGCAAGTTTGTTCTCATAACTACTGGCACTGTAGGGGCCCACTTCAAACACTGACTACGGATCGGCGGGTTCAAAGTATTCCCCGTACCTTCGGTATTCACTTACTGAGGCGCGGCTGAAGTCGTGAGTGTCCGAGGCCGATGGCTTTCACTTTCAGCCTCGGATTCATGCAGCAGTAAAGTACGCACACAACCTGAGGGGCAACCCAAGTCTCAGCATAGGTGAACAACCTTTTATCATTAAAGATAGAAGACAATATATAGAACAGAACAAAGTGCGGGATGGTGTGGTTACAGGAAGGGTATGAATATAATTATCTAGGCTAATGTTATGAAATGGTAAAGGGATGACATGCGGGAAATGGAAATGAATGGAATGGGTAAGTTTGTATATGGATAATAATGTTAACTGTTCCAAGAGCTGTCTGGGAATCTTTGGGAATCCCAGACATACTCCCGGGGGCGGGAACTTGGTGTAGACATCGGACGATCAAGACATAGAGGAAACAATGGAGTGGAGTAGTCTATTCTTCTTGCTGAGCCTGCTCAGCATCTGGAGACTGCGAGGACTTCTCTTGGTCTTCTTCGGTAAGTGCTGGGATCAACTTCACGACCGGACGGCAATAAGTTTTCCCACGGCAGGTGATGTCGACAACTCTGGTGATGCCGTCGTCACCGGGATATATACTTGATACTCTGGCAATTGGCCAGTCTTGGACTTTCAGAGCTTCGTCCCGGACAAACACCAAGTCTCCAGGTTTGAGCTGTCGAGAGGGGCGGAGCCACTTAGTACGGTGAGCCACCGAACTCAGGTAGGATGCAGTCCAGTTTCTCCACAAGTCTGTTTTGAGCCTGTTCACTAGGTTCCACCTGCGAAGATGGGAGATCGGACTTGTCGATGGTGCTTTGGATGGAAGTGCCAGGAGGGGGCGGCCGATCAGGAAGTGACCGGAGGTGAGGAAGGTGGCTTCCTCTACTTCGTCTTGGTGGATGGGTGCCAACGGCCGAGAGTTCAGCATCGCCTCGGCAGCGGTGAGAACCGTGTATAGCTCGTCCCACCGTAAGCGCTGGTGTTTGATGGTTTTCCTCAGATGGAGCTTCATGGCTTTGACGGCCGCCTCCCAGAGTCCACCAAAGTGTGGAGCCCTGGGAGGGATCATCTTCCAATCGATGGAGTGTCTGGTCGAGAAATGGTGGATGGCTTCTTGGGTTGACTTTGATCTGGTGAGCTTCTGAAGTTCCCGGATCTCCTCCCGGGCCCCAACGAAATTCGTCCCGTTGTCCGAGTAGATGACCCTCGGAGACGCACGGCGGGAGACAAACCTCTCCAGGGTGGCGAGAAAGTCCGGGGTGGACAGAGAAGCGGCAAGGTCTAGGTGCACAGCCTTAGTCACCATACACACGAACACCACTGCATACGTCTTGACAAAGGATGGCTTCCTCGTGTGACCGACACGGAGCACGAACGGACCAGCAAAATCCACCCCCGTGTGAGAGAAGGGTGGAGCTGGGGTGGAGCTGGGGTGGTGCGGACTGAGGGAAGGAGTCCCATGGAGTGGGCCAGGGGCTTGGCATATGCCCTCTGACAGATGACACAGGACCTGGATATACGCTTAAGACAAGAGCGGAGAGACGGAATGAGGAAAGAGTGAGACACAATAGAGTGTGTGGGCATATCCCCACATGATGGAGAAAGAGAGAAGTAGAGATAGAAGATAAATAAAGAAATAAATAAAGAGTTACAGGAATAGAAGATCATCATTATTAACATCATTAACATTATGTTATAGTTAAAGCATGAGCGCTTAGTTTCTAGTCGATTTATTGCACGACAGCCCGAGGGCCGTAGGCCCGAGGACTGAGTGCGATAAATGTACTAGGCACTAAGCGCTCATGCTTTAACTATTTTAAATACCGGGCAAGTGTTATTGCACACTTGCCAAGTTATTACACCTGACAACAATATAGCAACGGTATTTAATCATATTTATCTTCACACATGCGTACTGAGTTGAACTCGTGCTTTTACTTATTTGGTTATATCATTTCATTGGTCAGTTGTTGTAGTCATTTCATTGGTTGTTGTCGTTATTTTGGGAGGAGTCAGCTCTCCGTATATATACTCGTACTCCGAGCTGACTACGCCAGAGTCTAATTACATTAACTAAAGTCTAAGTACTGAGGTGACTGTACCAATTCGTTGGATAGGCAACCGGCTGCGGCTAGATCGTTGTCTATGTTAGCTCTCTGGTGGCAGCGAGTTACTGCGCTGTTGTCAGGTGCGAGGAGGTAAAGCATTCCTTGGATTGCCGCGCCCCCCACATATGGTGGCAGCGGTGGGATCCCAATTCGGTGTTGAGGGACCACTGACTTCCGAGGAAGACGTTCCGAAGGAAGACTCAGAAAGAACATCTAAAACCAACTACCCACGGTCTTTGGATCAGTGAGACGCGACCTTACCTTGGTACTGGGAGCAAGAAATACGCAGGACCTTGTTACGACTTAGGGACTAAAATTCTAACGGCTATCTCGTTTCGACGGAGAGGCTACACGTTCGTTTCGTTTCGACGGTTGCGAACATTGGTGGATTTCGTGTTGCGACGCGGGCTACCTTGGATTGTTTGGGTGGAAGTTGCACAGGAGGGTTGTCTGCAGAGGGGACCTGGAGAGTGCTGGGCCGCCTTGTCTGCTGGCATTTGGGGTTTAGTTGTTTGTTCGTTGTGAAATTTTCGAAGTGTTAAAAGCCTTATTGTCACCTTAATTTCTAATTGGTGTTGTGCCGTATTTGGTGTGTTGTCGATTGAACTTGAGTTTGTGCATTTTGTTGTGCTTGTGAGATTTTAATTACCTGTACCTGCTCTATTTCATTATTTCTTTTACATTTCATAGGTGTCTAGCAGGAGACGAGTTCATACTTGCCTTCTATGACGGAGCCTGTGATTGGTGAGAGGGGAACGAAGAGGATTAAGAAGTCTGCTGGAGTGACTGGTGAGGGATCTTATCGACCTCACAGGAAGGCAGTGACTGAAGAACGGTCACCTTATCTGATCAGGTCTACGGGTGCGAAGTGTCCTGAAGAGGGTGATACCGAGGCTGAGGCAGAGGTGTTGAGAGCAGAGGAAGAAGCGGTTATGGCGAGAAGGGGAGATGAAGAGTCGACGGCTACTGCGTTGTTGCAGTACCTTAGGGAAAGGGATGCCCAAGACAGAGAGGAGAGAGCACAGGCCATGGAACTACAGAGACTGGTACTAGAGCAGGAGAAGGAAAGGCACAGGTTGGCTGAGGAGAGGCTGATAGCCAGATGGGAAGAAGATGAGCAGAGGCGTAGAGATGAGGAAGAGACCCGACGTACATTGGACGACGAAAGACGATGCAAGGAGAGGCGTGAGGATACAAGGGTCAGGGAAAGGAGAGAGTTGTTAAATGAGAGATTGAAAGGTTTAGGGATGTATAAGGAGGGAAGTGAATTGAACGCCTATTTGAGTAAATTTGAGAGGATCATGAGGATGGGTGATGTAAGTGAGGACAGTTGGGGGGATAGATTGTACCCAAAATTAACGGAGACATTGTGCAAACGTATGACAAAAGACTTAGACAGTGAGGCTAATTACGAGATTATAAAGGAGGGTTTGCTTAAAGCAGTTGGTGAGACAGCTATTACCTATGGTAACAATTTGCTTAGTGTGAATAGTGACATGTTCAAAGCCATGACAGCTGGTGGTATAGCTGACTGGCTAGTAAAGACAATGAGTGGAATGTTCCGAGGGTGTAACACGGTGGAAGACTGCACAGTAGCTGTGGCACTGGCAGTTCTAAGGAGAGTATTGCCTGAGAGTGGCAAAGTGTTTGTAGATGCTAAGAAGATTGGGGAGTGGGGGAATTTAAGAGACGCTCTTGAAGACTGGATGTCTGGGAGACAGCCCGGTAATTATTTTAAGAGTTTGGGTAGTGGGCCTACCGACTCTAGTAGCAGAGGCTACAGGAATTATAAGGATAGTGTGAGTACCTTTGGGCAGGGGGGTAAGACCCAGGGTCATGTTGGGGATCGAGTGGGGGGAAATACCAGTGGGGTTCGTGGAGGTTTTAATAGTGGATTTTCGGTGAAGTGTTATAGTTGTGGTGAGATAGGCCACAGGGCCAACGAGTGTAAGAGAGATAAAGCTGGGAGCAGCTTAGTGGCAAGAGTGCCAACTTGTTATGTGTGTGGGAAGGTGGGACACAAGAGTCCCGAGTGTACTCAGAAGAGTAAGGGGACGACACCAGTCAAGAAAGAACCGCCTACGAAGCTGTCTGTTCTGAGACGTGCTGAGTCCGAGGTTCCCATGAATGTTGCTAGAGGGAAGGTGTGTGGAGTTCATGCAGATATTCTAATTGACTCCGGTGCTGAACTGGCGTCAGTTCCCAGGGAGTTAGTCCCTAAAGGTGTAGTGTGGGAGAGTGATGTAATTGTGAGAGGTTATGGTGGAGTGGAACGCTCGCACAGGTGTTTCATGTGTGAGTTTGAGATAGGGGGTTATAGGAAGCTCGTGAAGACAGTTGTGGATGAAAGTGAAGCAGTAGGTGTTGCCTGTATAGTGCCTGTTTCCCTTGTGGATGAGGAAGAAGCTACGGCTTACAGGGAGGCAATCAGGTCCTACAAGTGTGATGAGAGTAAGAGAGTCAATGTCCTGACAAGGAGTATGGCTAGAAAGGAAGCTGAGTCTGATCGTTGTCATGAGGGGGTGGAAAGTAGTGTCGCTTGGGATGTGGTGGTGCCCGAGGGTGAGGGTAGCGATAGAGTGCACGAGCCCGAGGATCCTGTGAGTAGCCATCCTGACCCCTTAATTATGCCTGAAACTTTGAGTAAGGTGGGGGAGGGACACGGGGCGGACGATGCTGAAGGTGCGCCGGAAGCCGACCAGCCCCAGGCGAAAGCAGGGGAGGAGAGTGTCAGGGGAAGAGCAGTTCCTCTTGAGGGGTTGCGTGGTAGTGATTCTGTTTGCCAGGAGTTGGGACAGATAGCTGCTGAGATAGGGCCAGTTAGAGAAGGCCAGGACAAATTGGAGTTAATAAAGGAAATTAAGGAAGATTCTAGTTTGAGCGATTGGCGTGAATTAGCCGATAGGAATGAAAGGGGATTTAAGTGGAGTAAGGGAGTATTAGTGAGAGAATTATATGTGAGTTGGGAAGAGTTTAGAGAAGTGATAGTGTTACCTAGAAGCCTTAGGAAACGTGTGCTTGTGTTAGGACACGATAGGAACGGACATTTGGGGGCGGACAAGGTGTCCAGGCTAATAGGAAGATACTTTGTGTGGCCGTGTATGGCCAAAGACATCATAGATTATTGTGGTAGCTGTGAGAGATGTCAGCTAAGAAGCAAACACAGGCCGAGAAGAGCTCCGGCTGTGGACCGACCGGTGTTGTCGGAACCTTTCGAGCAAGTGGCCATAGATTTAGTGGGGCCATTGCCTAAGGGTAAAGGGGGGTGTCGTTTCATTTTAACATATGTGTGCTTGGCCACGAGATGGCCTGAAGCAGTCCCATTACGTAGCATTACAGCCAAAGCAGTGGTTGAGGGACTTTGGAGTATATTTTCCAGAACGTCTGTCCCGGAAGTGGTCTTGAGTGACCAGGGCTCACAGTTCTGTGGGAAAGTCATGAACCAGTTGTGTTCTTGGCTCGGGGTGGAGAAGGTTAGAACCTCTCCCTATCACCCCGAGTCTAACGGATGTGTAGAAAGGATGCACGGTACTTTGAAGGCAGTGTTAGGGAAGTGCATAGATGAGAATATTGACTGGGTGGATCAACTCAATTTTGTGTTGTTTGTATTGAGGGAGATGCCTCACAAGGATTCTGGATTTAGTCCATTTGATTTAGTCTACGGGTTTAGAGTTAGAACTCCCCTAGATGCATTATATCATGGATTATATGAGTGTGATTCGAGTAAATTAAGTGTGAATGATTGGGTATTGAGAATGTCGGAAAGATTGGAAGCTATGAGGGATAGTGCAGCCTTGGGTATGGCTAAGGGGAAGGAATCCCGTATGCAGTATTTAAATAGAGGGACGAAATTAAGGGAATTTAAGGAAGGAGATCGAGTATTATATAGAGTGCCTGGGATGACTTGTAAGATGTCAGATTCGTGGCAAGGGCCATATTTAGTCATTAAGAGGGTAGGAGCTGTGAACTACCGGATTGCCAGAATAGGGAAGATTAAGCATAGTAAAGTGGTACATGTTAATTGCTTGAAGTGCTTTAAGGCGAGAGTGAATATTAACAGATTGGATGTGGTGATCGAGGAAGAGAGTGAGAGCAAGAGTGTACTGAAGGGAGTGTGTGAAGGGTTTGTACAGAGCGAATTAGATACAATACTGTCTGACTTCGACGACGTATTCTCTGACAAACCAGGAAACACTGACAAGGTGGTCATGAGTATTGAGACCACAGGAGAAGAGCCCGTTCGTCAGGTACCATACTCTGTTCCTTTAGGAATTAGAGAGAAAGTGAGAGAGGAAATTGCTAGTTTGGAGAATCAGGGAATTATCGAGAGGTGTCAAAGCAAGTGGGCTTCACCTCTTGTGCCGGTCAGGAAGCCGGACGGATCATTGAGATTGTGCGTAGATTATCGCAAATTGAACCAGCAAACAGTCAAGGAACCATATTATATTCCCTCATTTAATGAGATGGTTGAGAAAGTGGGTGGTGGCCGAGTCTTGTCTAAGATAGACTTAGCCAAAGGTTTCCATCAGGTGGTAGTGAAAGTGGAGGATCGGGACAAGACTAGCTTTATATGTCCCTTTGGAAAGTATAGGTACATTAGGATGCCTTTTGGGTTGACAAATGCTCCGTCAGTATTCCAAAGGTTGATGGAGGAGGTGTTGGTAGATTGCAATGAATTCTCGAGAGTCTATATAGACGATATTTTGGTAGTTTCGTCATGCTGGGAAGAGCATGTGTGTCATCTAAGGAAGGTGTTGGAGGTATTGAGAGAGGCAGGTCTCACCTGCAAGAGAACGAAGTGTCAGTTTGGTAAGAGGACACTAGAATTTTTAGGCCACCAGATTGGTGATGGCAAGGTGTCAGTGCCTGCAGCTAGAGTTGCTGCTATTAAGGACCATCCTGTCCCTCAAACCAGGAAGCAATTGAGAGCTTTCTTGGGGTTGGTAGGATTTTATCGTCGGTTTGTTCCAGGTTTTCATCGATGGTCCTCTGTCCTCACTCCTCACACGTCTACGGCGATGTCTGGGAGGGTGAGTTGGACGAGTGCTATGTTAGATGCTTTCCGCGCATTGTGTAACTCATTATCAGCATCTGTATGTCTACATGTTCCATGTGTGAGTGACGTGTTTGTACTAGACACAGATGCCAGTGGTACGGGTGTTGGTGCGGTGTTGTCTGTGGTCCGTAAGGGGGAGAAACTTCCTGTTGCCTTCTTCTCCAGACAACTCCAGGGTGCCCAGAAGAGCTACAGTGCCCAGGAACTTGAGGGTTTGGGAGTTTATGAGAGTGTCCGTCATTTTGCGTATTTCCTATATGGTCGTCACTTTACTGTCGTGACTGATCACAAGGGTTTAATTGGGATGATGTTGAAAAGTCAAGAGAATAGACGTATTATGCATTGGAGTTTGAAATTGTCGATGTTTAATTTTACGATTGTGTATCGTGCTGGTGCAGATAATGTGGTTGCTGACAACCTTAGTAGGTGTGGAGACTCGTCAGATGTCAGTGCAGGAAGCACCAGTCTTATTTTGGAGGGGGGAGATGTGGGCATATCCCCACATGATGGAGAAAGAGAGAAGTAGAGATAGAAGATAAATAAAGAAATAAATAAAGAGTTACAGGAATAGAAGATCATCATTATTAACATCATTAACATTATTCATATTTATCTTCACACATGCGTACTGAGTTGAACTCGTGCTTTTACTTATTTGGTTATATCATTTCATTGGTCAGTTGTTGTAGTCATTTCATTGGTTGTTGTCGTTATTTTGGGAGGAGTCAGCTCTCCGTATATATACTCGTACTCCGAGCTGACTATGCCAGAGTCTAATTACATTAACTAAAGTCTAAGTACTGAGGTGACTGTACCAATTCGTTGGATAGGCAACCGGCTGCGGCTAGATCGTTGTCTATGTTAGCTCTCTGGTGGCAGCGAGTTACTGCGCTGTTGTCAGGTGCGAGGAGGTAAAGCATTCCTTGGATTGCCGCGCCCCCCACAGAGTGCATAGCGGAGATGCCAGCATGTGAATATGCAATGTGGAGGGAGCGGAGGAGGAGATGGGTAAGTTCCGAATGTTTGGGCAGGACCACCAGAGTTGTAGGCTTGGATGGAGACTCTGGATCTCTGATCCTGGTGGCAGCAAGGAGATGGCCATGGTTGGAGATGGAAAGTTGATACTTGTACAGCTGGTGGGATTTGGGCAGGGACTCTGAGTTCTTGACGGCAGAGAACACATCATGGTAGAACTCTGACTGTGCCAGGCGATAGACCAAGGACTTGGCCTTCACGACTTCCTCGTAGGAGAGAGAACCTGAGGCACGGGAGTCTTGACTCGATCTGCAGTTGTGGTAGAACCTACAGACATATGCACAGACTCGGACAAGGTGAAAGAAGTCTGAGAACTTCTTCCAGAGAGCCTTGATGAATGCTAGGACAGCTGGACCTGGAGTCGAAGGTAACCGGATAGTTGCGACTAAGGCTGGGATGACAGGCTTGGAGAGTTTGGTGGCTGGCCACTGACTCTGCGGCAAGGAGAGCCATGCCGGACCTGACCACCAGAGTGCTGACATGGCCAGGTCTGGGGCACGAACTCCCCTGCTTGCCAAGTCAGCGGGGTTGGAAGTGGTCGGGACGTGTCTCCACGTAACCGCCGGAAGGAGCTCCTGGATGGCGTAGACCCGGTTAGCCACAAAACGGTCGAGCTGGGGTGGAGTTTTCGGCAGCCAGTGGAGGACAATTTCACTGTCTGTCCAGGCGTGTACACGGCAATGAGGAATGTCCAGGACTTCTGAGGTATGGTGCAGCAGCTTGGCCAGCAAGTGCGCCCCGAGCAGCTCAGCCTTGGGAATTGTGACCGGCTTCACGGGCAGCACTCGGGCCTTAGCCGTGAGGAGGGTGACATGGGTGGATCCATCCTGAGCGGATGCTCGTAAGTAGATAGAGGCCCCATACGCACACGACGACGCATCACAAATCCCATGAAGTTCATCAGTGTGTTGGCTGGCTGGATAGGATAGTCGGCGAGGAATGGAGTGGCTGTTCAGTGATGGTAGATCTTCAACCCAGGTGGACCAAGATACGGCCATGTCATCTGGAATGGGTGAGTCCCAGGGCAGAGATCTTTGCCAGGTTTCCTGAAAGAGGATTCTTGCAGGCAAAATTGCGGGAGAGAACAACCCCAATACGTCAAACACACCTGCAGTGGCTGACGCGATCTGTCTCTTAGTGACATCAATGGTGGAGGGGGCTATCGCTGGAATTGATACGTGCAGGGTGTCATGGGTAACGTCCCAATGGACTCCGAGGGCCTTCGGAGACTTGGAGGGTGCTGGAATCTGGAAGGATGAGGAGGCATCATGGAGCACAGCAGGAATGGTGGAGAGCAGGTCCGAGGAGTTGCTGCGCCATTTCCTCAGAACCATACCAGCTTTGGACAGGAGGTCAGACAACTCACGCTGGAGGCAGCTGGCCGCTTCCACGGACTCAGCACCTGCTAAGAAGTCATCAACATAAAAATTGTGAGTGATGGCATGAGCGGCAGAAGGATGGGAGGAGGAGTGGAGAGAGGCCAGGGTGTGTAGAACCTGGGTGGCCAGATACGGAGAACTTTTAACCCCAAAGGTGAGGCGGTCCATCCTGCAGTCGACGATCTTGCCGGCTGCGTCCCTCATCACAAATCGGTGGAAGTCCTTTTCAGCAGGGTTCAGGAGAATTTCCCTAAACATTTTGGAAATATCGGCTGACATGCCTACGGGAAATTTCCTGAATCTGAGCAGGACGTCCGTGAGGGGGGGGTAGAGGTTCGGTCCTGGGAGTAAGGTGTCGTTGAAGGAGAAGGTAGAGGAGGTCCTAGCCGAGGCATCAAAGACAGCTCGAACCTTGGTTGTGGTCGAACTTTCCTTGAATACCCCGTGCACAGGGAGGTAGAAGTGAGAGACTGGAGGTTGGAGTTGATGGCGAGAGATGAGGTGTGCATGGCCGAGTTCCACATATTCTCGGACTGCACTCTGGAATGCGTCCAGTTTCCCCTTCCTTGCGAGACTCTTCTCGTTTTGCAGGAGCCTGGAGATAGCCTGGCGACGGGATTCACCTAGCTGTGGGGGCATTGGCACGCGAGGAAGGGAGACAGAAAAACGACCATCACGCAGGGAGTACGTCTGATTGAATTCCTTGATCACCCTCTGGTCCTCGGAAGACATCTTGGGAGACTCCGGGACCCTGTCGAGTTCCCACAACTTGGACAAGTCTTCATGGAGGTCTGTGGGAGGTATGGTGGCAATGAGGGCAAGTGGAGGGTCAGAGGACTGGAGCTGACCACTGAGGCAAAGTCCCAGCTGCGTGGGTAGAGCAGCCAAGCCTTGAACTTGGAAGGCCGGTCCCGTGAACATCTGCAGGCAGTCATGGACTCCTAGTAGAATATCAACACTGCCACCAAGCTCAGGATCTGCGAGGCGGTAGGTCCGGAAGGCAGGAAGGGCCAGAATCTCTGATGAATTGGGAGGAATCTGCAGTTTGGGTAACTTGGAAATAACCGTAAAACGTATAGGCTGAGAAACATATTGACCGTCACTAGACATGATAGGAGTAGTTACTGCGAACTTACACTGCCCCTCACCTGTGGTCCCTGTGACTTGCATTGGCTGGAATGTACGCTCCAAGTGCAGGGCAGAGGATGCAGCTTCTGTGATGAAGGAGATGGCTGCACCAGTGTCCAGGATGGCCCGGGCGTGGTAGACATTTCCCTCATGCTGGATGTTGACCAATGCAGTCAGCAGGGACCTCGAGGTCGGGGCGGTGGCTGCAGCGGTCATGGATGGAACTGTGCTGGAAGATGGAGTGGTAGGTGAAGCGGCTGGAGTGGAAGGTGAAGCTGACTCACGATGGAGCATCGTATGGTGTCTTCCATTGCATGTCTTGCAGGAGAAGCGTCCTGGACAGGAGCGATATCCATGCGCAGATGAAAAGCAATTCATACAGAGCTTGTGTTTCTTAACAAGATCTGTACGGGCATCAACACTGAGGTTTCTGAAGCTCTCACATCTCAGCAGACCATGCTGTTGGCCACAAGCATGACAACTAGGGAGGGTCTTCCTACTCGTAGTCGATTGATGATCGGGTCTGGAGTGTGGAGGCTTGGAATGTTGAGGAGTGGATGGAGCAGGAGATGGATGATGGTGGCTGGAAGGGCCTGGAAACTTCGTCATCCACTTCTTGATGAACGTGGTGACATCTTCCATTTTGGGTACATTCGTGCTGTCTGCAGTCCTCAGCCACTCGTCCCGGCAGCCGTCATTCATTCTGTTGACAGCAAGGATGGCCAGGAAGGCTGAGAGGCTGCCATCTGTGAACGAGCAGAAACGTTTCCACGGGAGACAGAAGTTATCATGGAAGGCAGTGAGGGAGTGGTAGTCGAATTCTAACTTAGAAGACGACAGGATTTTCTTCACGAGGATAGGCCCGACTACGGCAGGAGAGCCATAGATGGCCTTGAGCTCTACCAACATCTCATCCAGTGAGGTGGAGGCAGAGGGAAGGTTGTCCAGAATCCTCCTAGCTCTCTCAGGCTTGACAGAGTTTCGGAGAAGGCCGCGGAGCTCCATAGGCGAGAACCCCTTGGCACGAGTCCGGACGGTGGACAGGAACAGAGTCTCAAACTGCTCCCAGTTTTCTGGTGAACCATCGAAGGAAGGCAAGTCAATCTTCAGAGATGCATGTGAGTGGGAAGGTTCTGGAGCAGGAGTCACTGAAATTGCTGTGGTTGCAGCTGGAGTAGTGTCGGAACCTCGGAGGATGGCCTTGAGTTTCCTAGACATTTCTTGGACGCCAGCCACGGTCTCCTTCAGCGCAGACATAGCTTTGACGTGAGTCCGGGCGGCTGCTGCAAGGGGTGCGGCACGGCTTGTGAGCTGGGTGGCTGCTTCGCGGAAGCTTGTAGAGCCAGGATTGGGATCATCTAACTCTTCTTCCATCTCAATGCAAAGAGCCTGGCAGTCAGCCCACAGCTTCCTGGCTTCAAGCAGTGAGGTGAGTTGGTTGCGGATGCCTTGGAATTCCTCCTCATGCCTCCCGGCGATGGCGTCGTCGTCTGCTTCAAGCTCAGGGTGCTCTCCAACGAAGGCTGCGATGGTGTCGCATAGCTGATGGTAGTCATGGATGTGACCCTTGAGATCGTTTTTGAGCTCCTCGATGGTGGCAATGGAGTAGCCTTCCGGATGGCAGGCCTGGAAAGTTTGGAGTGAGGTCTTGATCCTGGTGATCATTCCCTTCTTAGTAGAGCACCTCTTGCGCTCACGAGCAATAGTAGCAATGGTCTGTTCTTCCTCGGTGGACATGAAGAAGATTAAGTTGTTACTGGCGGTTGGTGTTGACTGTATCTGGTGGGAGTGGCTATCCGGCTCGAAGGACCATTTGTAGGGGCCCACTTCAAACACTGACTACGGATCGGCGGGTTCAAAGTATTCCCCGTACCTTCGGTATTCACTTACTGAGGCGCGGCTGAAGTCGTGAGTGTCCGAGGCCGATGGCTTTCGCTTTCAGCCTCGGATTCACGCAGCAGTAAAGTACGCACACAACCTGAGGGGCAACCAAGTCTCAGCATAGGTGAACAACCTTTTATCATTAAAGATAGAAGACAATATATAGAACAGAACAAAGTGCGGGATGGTGTGGTTACAGGAAGGGTATGAATATAATTATCTAGGCTAATGTTATGAAATGGTAAAGGGATGACATGCGGGAAATGGAAATGAATGGAATGGGTAAGTTTGTATATGGATAATAATGTTAACTGTTCCAAGAGCTGTCTGGGAATCTTTGGGAATCCCAGACAGGCACTGCGCTGATTTAATAAATCTCGCAAATGACTAATATATACAGGTATTTCCACAGAACTTGCTCCATGTTTTTTAAGCCATGCTTTGACCGCATTAATGGTGTGGTTCCAACAACGTAGCCAAATAACTCTGGGTAAATACTTCTCCACCGCCTCAATATAAAGTGCCAATAATAAACATGTTTAAGTAATAAAATTAATTGCTAACCATCTTAATACCAACTTCCTCATCTGTCACCAAAGGTACTTTTTTTTTCCCTTTCAACAATGTTGGAACGGAGTTTGCTAGATACTGCATAAATCTTTCATGTACGTTCTTAAACTTGCGTTCATGAATAAGAAAAAGACAAGGAATTACTGGCGAATTTGAAAACACAGTGTACCGATACAAGAAGGGAGAGAGGTAAAAATCTCCAAGTTGGAAAGTTGTGTCATATGACAGCAACTGTGGACACTTTGAGTCAATCTGAAGGATCAATTCAAATTCATGTATTAACTTGTCAAGCCCACAAATAATGACTAGATCGGGATAAGTTGTAATAACTTTAACGAAGCCATCAAGATCATATGCTATTTCATGCAAATTGTAAATTGCATCATGTGTTAGCCTGCATTTTTGCCTCGCTTTATACTGAATGTTTTTTATCTGTCTAAGGTTGCGAGGCATATACATTGATTGTAGTGTAGGAGGACATTCAGTTGGTGGATTTGAAATTGCACTTTTATAAAGACTTGAAGGAGAATTTTTTGTGTTAGTTGATAATGTAGTCAACACTGAAGGACAAGTGCGTTTAAATACATGACTATTATCTTCCTTGCTGTTACCATGAGGGAAGTCAACTGCAATGCTTTCATCACCTACATAGTGAATTACCACTGCCTTGCTAGTCTCACTAAGCAAAAAGAATACCAGCCTCTTAAATCTGTGATCATGCCCACTAGCCAAAACTGATGTGAAGTACAACTTTTTCAAAACTGGATTCCTGCGAGGAATGAATTTAGATCCATACTGGAACCAACGATATCCATCCACTCTCCAGTCATCTATTCGTTAATAAAATAAATAATTCTTTTTAACATGCAAGTTTATTAAAAGGTATCTTTTTATCAAAAGGGGGGGGGGGGGGTTATAAAGACACCTGTAGCCAAAAAAAAAAAAGAAAAGAAAAAAAAGAACAGGTGTAATGTTCCAAATGTTTGTGACAATGTAAACTATTGCTGAGACAAGAGCTTAAAAGAGATGGACAAACTTGTTAGAAAGTAGTGAGTAGCTCTATAACTTGTGAAATGATGGAGCCAAACTATAAGACCCCACAAAGACATGGCTAAAATAATGTCATGCAGTAAATTGAGCATTATACTGAATGGTATTGTGCTTTTTAGAACGGATATTAATAAAATAAAAAGATACCAAGGTCAACTACGGTCAATAGTAATGGTGAATGTTGTGCTAAAGATCATACTCCAACACATTGTTAAGACTGTTACCTGTCTTGCCATGTCTATCCCAAATAACCCAACTACATTAATTAGCTATAGGTGTTAGTTGTGTTACAATAATAATATAGACAATAAGAGCAAGGCAAGAGTAAGTGTTAGTGAGGTAAGAAATAGAGAGAGAATGAAATGACAAAAATAGATTGAATAATAGCTATAGAATGAAGTGGAGTACATGTGGTTATATGTATAAAGTTGTACAAAAGAAATGCAGCTTTTATGTAAAAGTTGTACAAATGAAATGCACCTGGCATTTGAGTACAGGTGAAAGGATATGCACCATAACAGCAGGCAATTGAAATGTTATACCTGATCCAAAATTAATTATGTGGATGCTATGGTATGGGGGTTAGGTTGTCAGTATCAGGTGTTGATGTCCTAATACTGGGTAGGTGCCACCAGAATCTTCTTCAGGATGAGTCTCAGAGTTGAGGGGATTGTGGTTGAAAGCCAACCTTGTTCCAGTGATGCAACCAGCTTTACGGTTAAATGTTTATTCAACTAGCTTATGGTTGCAAAACTAAGCCAACTGATCCAGGCAGTGCTGGCTAGCCACTATAATATACCAAACTTGCCAGCAAGCCTGATGTAAAGGTGTGATACATCATTAACATGAAATGTGAGAAGAGACAGGAGGGAAGGAGCAAGTTAATTTGGGGATGTTTGTCTCATGAGAAAGAAAAAGAAATGAATACATAATGTTGGTATTCATATTACTAATTTGAGTTAGCTGTGTGTGGAGAACGTTGAAGGTTGGTCTCCACTACATATGGCTTCATTGAACTGAAAAACCTTGTATAGCCAGTTAAGTCTTTAGTCCTGTTTGTGTAATGTGATTACCAGTTGGTGCTGAGGCTATTAGCTACATTACGAGATTTTACTGAACAAAAATTCATTTTGTATACCCAAACCTTTGTCATATTTTTTGCCTTAGATATATTAGCAGTTTGGTATTATTGTTAATTAAGTGTCAAGTATCTAACACAAAAGGGGCGTTGCGAAGTAAATATTGTGGTGCTGTGCCCTATCAATTATACATAATTAACTTATTAATTTCTTTTTCAAATTTTCTTTAACACACAATAATTTTCTAATCTGGAAGTACTTTTCATCTTACCTTTAGAGCAATCTTCCTTCCAAGAAACTAAGTAAACTTCCCCAGCCTTTGGCTTCAGTGGAGGATGTGTCTGTACAACACCTGGATTTTTGAAGTACTTCAAAACTTGCGATATAGAGAGATCGCTGCCAATACCAGATTCCAAAGGTCTGCTTAGCACTACGTTTACATCCATTTTCATAAACTCAAGCTGATGCTTTTGACAATGCGCGTGAGCGAGTGAATGTGCACGATATATATAATAGGAGGACGACGCAAGGTGTATGTACGCATGTGTGATGCGCGAGCGTTTACGTGTGGTAGGTGTGGTCTGGTCTGGTCTGGCGTGGTCTGGTCTGGTCTGTATTTTATACCCCCCCGCCACAGGAATCCTTGGATGGAAAATATCCGGCGGAAACTGGAATCTTTTTTTTTCCTGGCCCATGCGCGCGTAGTCTGGCTTCCCACACCGCCCCCGCCCTAGCTAGAGCTCTCCTTTCCTTCCTGTGGCCCGCGCGCTAGGAGTACACCGCGTGTGTGGTGTAACTGTGCTATCGGCTGTGTGCTTTTTTTTTTGTTTGGCCTTTCGTATGTTGCCGTTTGACCCGAGATTTCTGTAGCCTTGAAATGGATTCCGATGACTTGTCCTGCAGCGAATGCGAGTCCCCGTCTCACACTGACGGCGGTGGTAAGGAAGCTGTGCATTATGGGGTAAAGAAATTTTCTGCTTCACAATTGAGCAAATTAAACCAGCTGTACTGGTCAGGCATGAAAGGAGTTGGCAAACAATATCAGCAATTGTTGCTGGAGGCCACTCTAAGTACTAGTCTTTCTATGGCTCAAGTTAAGGTGAGTAATCATAGACTACATATGGATCTAATCAATTTGTCATTGATATGAAGTATGTGGTCAGTTATTATAACCTCAAATATGATATACTAGTGATGTGCTACAGCACAAATCATGGCGAGGGAGCTGGTCTGACTAAAATTCAAATTTATTGTGGTATTCTTTATTCTTTAGCAACAAAACACTTATACACACATATACATTATTGATCACTGAATATACTGGCAGGAGACTTGCATTGTATTCTCTTCACGACTTGGCTATTGGGCAATTGATTTTCTAGGGGTAAGCAATCAGATTTCCTAGACAGGTAAGGATTGACAAACCAAAGAATTCGGTTTATCAAGCTGCCTTTCCAAAGTACGCTCCATTGAAAATGCTCTATTATACCAGACCTCTAGTAGATAAAGCATCGTATTGTATTCTCTTAGTGACTTGACTATTGGAAGATGGATTTTCGAGTAAGAACAAATCTGTTACGCACGGCGTACAAACAGCGCATTAACCAAGGTAACTTACCACCTCCACTAATAGAATAGAAAATGAACTCCACTAAGGTAGCCTCTGGGGGTGGACACGCATTGACCTCTTAGAACTTTACCATATATATATATATACCGAAATCTCAATTGAGACTTGTTAGTGAGAGTATCGCTTCGCTCCCCCAATTAATGTTACAATTTTTGTTTAATTATGGTATACCAAAAGTTTATTTTGGATACTATTATTTTATTGTTGTAACATTATTGCCACTATTGTTAGCAGTAATTAACCCTCAGCGTGCAGGGGAGGGTTCTAGTAGTCATCCTGTCTGTCTGTCACGCTCTCTGATTTTTTAGATTACTGACGAGTAACTGTTGATTTAGGTATGAACTTACTCAGAACTACGGTTTACCTTTTATTGTGCTACATTTTTTATTTTAGGTTGATTTTTGAAAAATGTGAAGCTGTCAGCTCCGCTTAGGTTCTAGCTTTTGTAAGTAACGCCCCCTATCTTCATGTTATAATCATGTGAGCAAATAATTTCTTGCTGCCTGCTATTGCTTTATTCTGGGAAGTTTAACCAAGTACTGAAATGATAACACAGGGAGTGCCTCTGGCCTGTTTAGCTCCTTCTCTTATGAAGACGGCATTTACATATACCGTTTTAATTGCTTGAGCTATACTGATACCTGATTCGAATAGCCTATAAATTATTCTTTTGGTTATATATTTCCTGGCTAGTGTATAGTAGCGCTGAGGGCTTACATTTTGTGAGAGTATTCATGAGTATTTCATAAGCTGACTCAGGTTGGTAAAGTGTCATCAGGACTGACAAGGATGGTGGAGATGTGCATATCCTTAAATACATAGGTCAACAGTGTTTGATACGAAAGAAGGGGACACTGAAACTCTCCCACCCTTACCCACACCCACAAAGTGTTGTCAATTTTACATACTGTATAATTTTATGTACTTGAAATGAATATTAGTTGACAATAAATGTTTTCTACACAACTTAGTGCGCTGGTTTTGCTATCCTATAATATTGATATGGGCAGTGGGTGAAGGGGTCCGGATATGTCTCAAAATTTTCACTGCTAAAAGCCCTATGTAGGACTTATGAGGTAATTTTTTTTGTTTTTTTTTTGTTTATTGTGCGAGCGAAGCGAGACTCTCACTAACGAGTCTCAATTGAGATTATGGTGTATATATTATATATATATATATATATATATGTGGCAAAGTTCAAAGAGGTCAATGTGTGTCCACCCCCAGAGGCTACTTAAAAACATAAATATTAGTCCGGGCGCAAGAAATTCAGTATAAAATACTTAGGAAAAGAAGAAAAAAACAGCAAAAAGCTACGGACACAGAATGGGATAGATGTTGCAATATTACGTCACATTCGAGTAGTAGTAGATGGTGTTTCTATATTTAGTCATTTTAAATTTTTGCAGATTTTATTTAGAAAATTTGGCTATTAATGGTCACAGAAATAATTTTTTACATATTTGGTTTGTTGTTTTGAATAACGCGATGAACCACTCACTCAAGTCAACTTTTGTCTGCGTATTTACCCGGGTGCGTAGTTATCTCACAATAAGGCAGGGGGAAGACTTATTGCTGTACTAACAAAATAGAGTTAATTGACTAGTGGAAAGATTATTTCCCAGTTTGAGCTTACTTCAATAAACGTTTGGTCAAGCTTATAAAAAGTCTAATAAAATAATCCACTCTTACATTTAAAAAATTGTGTCCATGAAATCTGCCATGAACATGAAACAGTTTTATTTGCAAACCTCTTGTACATGCACACTGAAATTAAATAGGCTGCTTCAGACTGGCCTTTACCAGTACTCATTTAGCCTAATCATATATATTGTACTAGTTGCCTTTGTGTGTTCTCTTTTAGAGATGGATAACTAAAAAGAATTATAGGCAACACCATAAACGGAAACCACGAAGTAATTATGAACCACCCAAAAAGAAAATTAAGACTACAAGTTGGCACCAATTTATGAAGTCCTACAAAGTTACTGATGGTACTGTTAAGTTATTGTTGTTGTTTTTTTGTTTTTGTTTTTATTGCTGTGATAATAGGATGTTATTGGGTAGCAAAGCTAGCGAGACACTGTCAGGGATAGCACAATAAAAAATCGGGGATGTTTTTTATTTGTTGTTTATATATATGTGGACATGCGTATATCATTTAGACTTGTGTTTGCTTGGTGTTCAACCCTATCCTAAACATCACGCACTGAACAGAATTATCGATCTTTATCTGTATCATTTAATGTACTTATTTGTCATCGTTTATGCCTTATGCAACAGTGTTGTTATAATTTTAAAATTCATTATCCAATAGTCTAATCATGAAGGTAAGTATTATGTTGGTATGTCCAGTGAACAAGTGTGAGTGAAGTGTTGTGCATTACAGCTACTGCTTAGCTTAAAAATAGCACGAAGTGAATGTTTAACTATTATTAGCTGCCTAAAATTCCCCACTTTTCTGGCTACTAGAAGCATGTTTTCTTAACTTGTGCTATATTTAGAAATGTCTGCTGTTGTTGTTTTTTTATACTTTTTTTAAAATTATTTATCGTTATTTTGTAGTTGTTATTTTTAAGTCAGACAGTTGGGGTGAGTGTATACTATGGCACTGTAATCTCTTTACAATATATACATATTTAAACTCATGCTTTTTTGGTAGGTGGGGCACATCACAATACTGTAGTTTTATGTCACCTAACTAGAGGCTCGCTCACCATTTGTGCTCAAGCACACCACTAATAGTTAGTATTACTTCATTTTTTCTATGTGTCATGTGGTCAAATTAAATTTATCTTTAGTACTCCAGGCAGTTGAACATCCAGCATACGTGTGTGTATTAGCTAGTGGCAATCAAGTTGTTTAGTCATTAAGTCCTTCATTCAGTTAACAGTTGTTTACAATTATGCCATAATCTACCAAGCTATACAATTTTAATATGTATTGAAGTTCAGATAAGTGTGGGGATTCATTGTATTCTGATGGTGTTATGTAGAAGGAGTTGGTGTGGCACATAACGGACCTTCTAACTTTACTGTGGCAGCAAGTTTAGCTTACAAGTGCCTACATCCAGAAGAGAGAAAGGCCTACAACGGTGGTGAAGAGTGGAAACCTCTAAATTGCAAGCTGGAAGTAAAAAAAAGTATTTAAAGACATAGAGCAAAAAGTAATTATGTGTTTGTGGGTGTTGGTGTAGTGATTGTGTCTTTAAGTAAGTCCTGAGTTTATGCTCCATTTTGGAAAATGTTTCGCTCCATCTGTTTTCTCCCTCTGCCTCCTACCAGTCCACCCAGCTGTGATTGGGGACCTGGCATTTGCTGGGGTGCAAATTTAAGGCCTTTTCTCATGAAACAGCAATTGGCCAGGTGGGACTTCAGGTGCCCATACCACTTACTGTGAGGAAAGGTCTGTTCTCCTGGGAGTTCCTAGCCGGGCTCCAGGAGCTTTTCTTGCATGGCTCACAGTGCCTGCTTAGTGCACAGGCTTCCTGGCTCTGCCTGGTGCGCATGACTGCTAGCTGTTATGCACACCTGACAGGTGCATAGCAAGAGAATTTGCATTTACATTGTGGGTGGTGGGTGGGTCTTCATTACTTTGACTGTATGTCTAAATTTCAGATGGAACTTTTGGAATCGCTGGGCTATGCAGCTTTTGCTTTTGGATTTCAGCAAGATGATGTTCAATTTGCAAGCACTTCATCAGCAGTGTGTTGTTCAAGAGGAGATATTGTTCATTATTTACATGCCACTATATTAGCAGGTTAAAAAGTAACACATTGACTGTTAGAAGTAGTGCTAATTGTGCTCATACAGTGTAACTTCAGTCTATAGGTATCATAGCCACATTGGTTCATGCAATAATTTGGGCTGTGGTCCATCAGAGTAGTGGTCAAATACTCTGAATAGTATTGCAATAAAAAGTACAAATACTTTATAATTGAATCACTATTAGCCAAAGTTTTATACGAAAAAAAAATAGATTCCACCTGATTAAGACAGTTATTCAAGTATTTTATTCTTAATAAACAATATCTGTTGGTTTGAAACACCTTTCCCGCCATGCTCAACAATATTAGAACTGGTGCGGAAGATACTGGAATGCATAAATACACTGCAACTAGTTGTGTGAGTGTGATATAGTTGGTTTCATTGACTTTCAAAAAAAAAACAACAAGAGGATCTTGCTGTGTAGTAAAGAAAATTACAACATATTTGCATGAACAGCGGTGGAGCTAACAATTATGTCTGAAAATACAAATACTCCAAAAAAAAAAGAATTTAGCTGAGTACAGCAAAAATACAAATACCCTGTGGTTCGTACTTCCAGTTGCTATTTTAGGGATGGGTGTGGATAATGAATGTAATCAAATAAGAGCAGTGTAGTTTTATAAAGAAAGTGTTTATAGCGAAGCAACTCACCATTCCTGGTAATATAGGGGAATTATAATGAATGGAATATTAATAAGTATAAAATTAGGGAACTAGTTGTTAGACTAATTGGTGTCGTATACTAATCGAATTTTTTCTCTTGATTTCCTTGTTTATGCTGTTTTTGTTGTTTATGTTATCGTGTTATTTTTGTGTCTTCAGCTGAAAAGCCACCTATTATTCCATGTACAGATAAGTCTCCACTTGTATCTTCAACATCCACTACTGCTAAGGACAATAATGGCACATGCGGATATGCTGGAAAGTCTTCTTTGAGTTCCAAGAGTAAACCTTCTTTAAGTTTAGGCGGCAAGTCTTCTTTGAGTTACAAGAGTAAACCTTTGAGTTTAGATGGCAAGTCTCCTTTTAGTTCCACGAATAAACCTTCTGTGAGTTTAGATGGCAAGCCTCCTCTGGACTCTAATGGGAGAAGAACAAGTTTTCTCTCTGTTCCAAGGGAAAAACCTCCTCTGGATTCACATGGCCAGCTTTCTGTGGTTTTCCGACCCTTTTCCTGAATTCTAGCTTCAAGTTATCTATAGATTTCCGAGGGAATCCTCTTCCCTAAGTTTCTGTTGGTAAGCCTTCTTTTAGGTACACAAGCAAATGTCCTCTGACTAGCCAGCATAAGAAGGATGGGTCTCCCCTGACTGCTCAGAGTACTGGTGAGACTTCATTGTTAGCTCAGTTGGTAGCTAAGACATTGCTGTCGAAAAGCAAGGCTTTATCACCTCCTCCTCAGACTTTGAACCACATGCATCAGTCAGTATCTAGTTCACCAGTTCCTGCTCCCTTAGATACCGACAATTCTGATGTATGGATCAACTTTCCTCCTTGTCCACTGTTAAAAGAAGACAGAGAAATTATTGAGTCCAATGCATGGCTAAATGACAAAATAATTAATGCTGCCCAGAAAATGTTACAGCTGCAAGCAGCCGACATTAGTGGATGGCAGTCTACACTGTACCAGCAGAAATATTCTAATTATAAGGCCGTTGCTTCTGAGCAAGATTTTGTGCAAATAGTGCACATTGGGAGTAACCACTGGTCGACAGTATCTAACATTGGTTGTGATGTTTGTCAAGTAAACATTTATGACAGCTTGTATAATTCAGTATCCTATAATACCAAGAAGCAAATTTGTCATTTTTTGCGTCCGTCATTGAACTATGCTATTTTCAGGCTTGTGAATAGTCAAAGGCAATAGAATTCTAAAGACTGTGGTCTGTTTGCCATTGCTGCAGCAGCAGAATTGGTCCTCAACAGAATGAACCCTTTGCTTCAATTCATTCGCTGGGATTGCAGGAAAATGAGGGACCATTTAGTACATTGTCTTGAAAAGCAGCATTTTGACAAGTTTCCTAGGCTAGATGCTAGAAATATTACCAGTTTGAAACCCTTTAAGTATGAATCGAAAGAAATTCTGTTTTGCGTCTGTAGGATGCTGAAGGACAAGACCATGGCTCCATGCAAAACTTGTGGGCAACTGTTTCACAAGGCCTGTATTAACTTATCAATTAAGGACTTCAAAAATGGTGACTGGAACTGTAGTTCTTGTACACAATAGAATTGATTAATTTTTTTTTTTTTTGTAATTGTCATGGTAATTAGTGTCGAGCTTTCTTGTGTAAAAATTCAAAATGTGTAATACCACGTGTTAATTGTAGATCTGACCTGGAGTTAGTATGTGGGGTTGGTGCATCTGATCTGGAGACAGTATATGGGGGTGGTACATCTGACCTGGAGCTACAGTCCCGCAGTTTTATCAAAAAACTCATTTCATTGGTTAATTAAATCATGTGACCAATTATAGCGCCGCGCAAGGGCTAGGGCTAGGGGACAAATCAGAAGAATTCTTTGATAAGAACTGCGAAATGGCTCACCTGGAGACAGTATTTGGGGACAGTACATCTGACCTGGAGTCAGTATGTGGGGGTGGTGCATCTGACCTGAAGTTAGTATGTGGGGGTGGTGCATCTGACCTGGAGTTAGTATGTGGGGGTGGTACATCTGATCTGGAGTCAGTATATGGGGGTGGTACATCTGACCTGGAGTTAGTATATGGGGACAGTACATCTGACCTGAAGTTAGTATGTGGGGGTGGTGCATCTGACCTGGAGTTAGTATATGGGGACAGTGCATCTGACCTGGAGTTAGTATGTGGGGGTGGTACATCTGATCTGGAGTTAGTATATGGGACAGTACATCTGACCTGGAGTTAGTATATGGGGACAGTGCATCTGACCTGGAGTTAGTATGTGGGGACAGTGCATCTGATCTGGAGTTAGTATGTGGGGACAGTGCATCTGACCTGGAGTTAGTATATGGGGACAGTGCATCTGATCTGGAGTTAGTATGTGGGGGTGGTGCATCTGACCTGGAGTTAGTATATGGGGACAGTGCATCTGACCTGGAGTTAGTATATGGGGACAGTACATCTGACCTGGAGTTAGTATATGGGGACAGTGCATCTGACCTGGAGTTAGTATATGGGGACAGTGCATCTGATCTGGAGTTAGTATGTGGGGGTGGTGCATCTGACCTGGAGTTAGTATATGGGGACAGTGCATCTGACCTGGAGTTAGTATATGGGGACAGTACATCTGACCTGGAGTTAGTATATGGGGACAGTGCATCTGACCTGGAGTTAGTATATGGGGACAGTGCATCTGATCTGGAGTTAGTATGTGGGGGTGGTGCATCTGACCTGGAGTTAGTATATGGGGACAGTGCATCTGACCTGGAGTTAGTATATGGGGACAGTACATCTGACCTGGAGTTAGTATATGGGGACAGTGCATCTGACCTGGAGTTAGTATATGGGGACAGTGCATCTGATCTGGAGTTAGTATGTGGGGGTGGTGCATCTGACCTGGAGTTAGTATATGGGGACAGTGCATCTGACCTGGAGTTAGTATATGGGGACAGTACATCTGACCTGGAGTTAGTATATGGGGACAGTGCATCTGACCTGGAGTTAGTATATGGGGACAGTGCATCTGATCTGGAGTTAGTATGTGGGGGTGGTGCATCTGACCTGGAGTTAGTATATGGGGACAGTGCATCTGACCTGGAGTTAGTATATGGGGACAGTGCATCTGATCTGGAGTTAGTATGTGGGGGTGGTGCATCTGACCTGGAGTTAGTATGTGGGGACAGTGCATCTGACCTGGAGTTAGTATATGGGGACAGTGCATCTGATCTGGAGTTAGTATGTGGGGGTGGTGCATCTGACCTGGAGTTAGTATATGGGGACAGTGCATCTGACCTGGAGTTAGTATATGGGGACAGTACATCTGACCTGGAGTTAGTATATGGGGACAGTGCATCTGACCTGGAGTTAGTATATGGGGACAGTGCATCTGATCTGGAGTTAGTATGTGGGGGTGGTGCATCTGACCTGGAGTTAGTATATGGGGACAGTGCATCTGACCTGGAGTTAGTATATGGGGACAGTACATCTGACCTGGAGTTAGTATATGGGGACAGTGCATCTGACCTGGAGTTAGTATATGGGGACAGTGCATCTGATCTGGAGTTAGTATGTGGGGGTGGTGCATCTGACCTGGAGTTAGTATATGGGGACAGTGCATCTGACCTGGAGTTAGTATATGGGGACAGTACATCTGACCTGGAGTTAGTATATGGGGACAGTGCATCTGACCTGGAGTTAGTATATGGGGACAGTGCATCTGATCTGGAGTTAGTATGTGGGGGTGGTGCATCTGACCTGGAGTTAGTATATGGGGACAGTGCATCTGACCTGGAGTTAGTATATGGGGACAGTACATCTGACCTGGAGTTAGTATATGGGGACAGTGCATCTGACCTGGAGTTAGTATATGGGGACAGTGCATCTGATCTGGAGTTAGTATGTGGGGGTGGTGCATCTGACCTGGAGTTAGTATATGGGGACAGTGCATCTGACCTGGAGTTAGTATGTGGGGACAGTGCATCTGATCTGGAGTTAGTATGTGGGGACAGTGCATCTGACCTGGAGTTAGTATGTGGGGACAGTGCATCTGACCTGGAGTTAGTATATGGGGACAGTACAT
>WLWD01005792.1_pt1 | contig 72972 bp, 51 predicted proteins | sample 6712731 | NCBI WGS metagenome assembly WLWD01 (sample SAMN12718690, study PRJNA576275) | sponge metagenome | isolation source: marine sponge | host: Mycale hentscheli | place: New Zealand: South Island, Marlborough, Capsize Point | collected 2014-11-01
GGGAACCACCAGATCCTTTGGTTGACACCAGAGACACACGCACACACTGGGGACCCTGATGACCGCTGCCACCAGAGTTCTCCACAGTTATAGCTAGCCCGCCCTGAGTCTTAAATCAGTTTGGGGTTTTGCGAAGTTATGGGGAACTAATGAGACGCATGCGTGTCTGGGTTTATGTACCAAGGACACGCATGCGCAGGGAACGATGGGAAAGGGTCGACCGGAAATCCGGGGCACAACTCAAATGAACTGACATACGCATACACCAATAAATACAGACATAAACACAAGTACACAGTGCTAATAAAATATACAAAATTATGGATGACACACAACACATATAATAGTTCTAAGTTCTATCTTTCTCCTCTTCACTTTCTCTTATCTTCTTCTCCGCCCACATCTCCCCCTTCCAAGATTTGGCTTGGGGCAAATCTGATATCCACTTCATGGGCGGGGTTGTCTTCACTCTCTGACCATGCCTGCCGACTCATCCCGTCTGCATTGCTGTGAGCTCTACCAGGTCTATGGATTAGTGTGACTTGCCACGACTGCAGAGCGAGGGCAAACCTGAGGAGCCTCTTATTAAGTCCGGTACCATCGAGCAGGGCCAGGCATGGCTTATGGTCGGTCACCACTGTAACTTCCTTCGCATACAGGAAGTATTCGAAATACTGGAGGGATGCTATGATCGCCAGACCCTCCAACTCAGTAACTGAGTAATTTCTTTCTGCGGCTTTAAGTTGTCGTGAAAAGAACCCAACTGGCAGTTCTCGTTCACTCCTCTTGACGTGTAGGCAGCCTCCAATGCCAACACCAGACGCATCCGTGTGCAGGATAAAAGTATCATCAGGAGCTGGGATAATCAACACACATGCACTACATAACAATGACTTTAACTTACGGAAACAAGCAGTCATCTCCTCAGTCCAGACGATCTGGAGAGGAGCCTTGAGAGACGTAGCCGGGGTGAGCATGCCCGAGCAGTCTGCGAAACTAGGAATGAACCGCCTGTAGTAGGAGACGGTCCCCAAGAATGACCTTAGTTGTTTCTTTGTGACAGGTTTGGCAAACCCTGCCAATGAGGACACCCTGTGTTCTGGTACAGCCAACAACCCTGCACCAATCTTGTGGCCCAAATAGAGCAAGTGCTTGCGCCAAAAACAGCATTTCCTTAATTTAATAGTCAAGCCAGAGGCACCAAGACAACCTATAACCTGTCTGAGGTGTGTCAAATGTTCATGCCAAGTGCGACTATAGATGACGACGTCATCAACATAATTTCTACAGCAACTAGAAACAGGTTTCAAGACACTTTCGATTACTGCCTGAAAAATAGCGGGTGCATTCTTAAGGCCGAAAGGCATCCTAAGGTACTTGTATTTGCCAAATGGACATACAAACGTGGTCAACTCACTTGAGGACTCGTCCATGGCCAGCTGGTGAAACCCGGCAGTTAGGTCAAGTGTGGAAAGACATGCATGAGGCCCAACCTGTTCCAATATCTCTGTCAAAGAAGGGAGCCAATAACGTCTCAAAGGAGTCACTGAATTCAGACACCTAAAATCCACACAAATGCGGACACTCCCATCTTTCTTTCTTACGGGTACTAAAGGACTAGCCCACTCAGAGGTGGACTCAACAATGATCCCATCTGACAACAATTTTTGGATTTCTTTCTGTACTGCTTCCCGAATCCCAGCTGGAATTTGTCTAGGAGGTAGGTTAACTACTTTGGCATTCTCTACTAGTTCAATCTTACAAGTGCCAGTTACACACAACCCGGGTGAATCGCTAAAATGAGCTTTCAAGTCACTTAAAACGGCATCCAAATCAACCTTACGAAACCCAGGACATTTATCATCCGTAAGTGTGGCTTTACAATTAAGCAAAGCGTGATCTATGCCTTGCTCTTCAGCTATCAGAGTGACAGCGTTTACAGACAAGGGACGAGGGACATACAATTTCAAATTATCCCTATGTGCAAGTTTAGTTGGGTGGTCTTCACCTTTACTGACTTTATACGAAACCCTAGATGACCTGCCAACAATCCTGTATGGGCCTTCCCAAGAAGCTTGAAAAACTGACTTCATACCTGGGATGCGCATCAGCACTAACGACCCAACTTCCAACGGCGTGTCCTGTCTATGTTTATTCAGGGACAACGCACGGGACTTACTACTGTCACTTTCATTATTAACTGCCAAATCATGCAGCAACGACAATCTATCACTCAACTTAAGGAGCCACTCGTCCACACACAACTCTTCAAAATCATCACTTGCCCACCCACGATACAAAATGTCTAGGGGGCCTAAAACATTCTTGCCGTAGACAAGTTCATGAGGTGAAAACCCAACATCTCTATTAGGCACCTGTCTAATAGCGAAAAGTGCCAGAGGCAAAAATACAGACCAATCTATGCCCGTGTCGGCCGCCTTAGCCAGCATTGGCTTTAGTGTGCCATGCAGGCGCTCCACAACCCCGTTTGATTGGGGCCTGTAGGGCGACGTTGCAATAGAATCTATTCCCAACAAAGTGTACATGTTGGACATAAGTTTGCTGAGAAATACAGTGCCTCTGTCAGAGAGGACTTTAAGGGGAATACCTGTCCTGCTCACAATGTCCATGAAGCACTGAGCTGCTTCAGGAGCGGAAGCAGTCCTCATGGGCAAGGCCTCAGGCCATCTACTAGCCAGACATATATATGTGAAGAGGTATTTCACTCCTCTTTTGGCCTTGGGCAATGGACCGACTATGTCCACTGCCACAGATTCGAAAGGTACAGACACAATCTTTCTTTCTACTATCTTTGACTTCCTATTGCCCTGACTATTGACCCTCAAGCAAACATCACATGATTTCACAAACGACATAACGTCACCATGAATGCCAGGCCAAGTAAATCTCTTGTTGATTATGGCTCTCATGCCTCTTACTCCAACATGAGCACACATATCATGGGCCAGCGTAAGGATTTTAAGCCTATGACACTTGGGGACCACGATTCTTTTCACTAGCACATCATCCATGAGAACACTATGAAATAAAACATCATCCACAAAGGAGTAACCATTTTGGCATTCCACTGCCAATTTCCTGGCAGGGATCAGAGTGTCATCTGCCAGAACAGCAGACTTAAGGTCTTCAACTTCGATAACATCACTCAACTTGGGAATATCAAAGTTTAAATCAACAGGGACATCAATATCAGCAACAATTTCACTTGGAGGACTTGCACCATCATTCCCTTCACTAGACGCACTACCTTCACTATTTATACCAATCCCATCCTCGTCAGAACCACTAAGAAGATCAACCTCCGAAGAACCAACGTTAGACCCAACACCTACAGAGGGAGGTTCATACGGAACATCTACAGCAGACAGTCTCTGAAATTCATCATCAACCAAGTCAGAACTATTGTCATTCTCATTACTCCTGGGTGACAACTTAGACTTACTTCTGGTTACGGCTCGTACATCGTAAAGCTCATCTGGAATAGCAACAGAAGCAGAGGAGGTAGGAGAGGGGCCCTCCTCAGCAACAATGCCAGAGCCAGCACCTACTTGAGCAGGTGGTTGGATGCTACGGGTGTCACGTAGTTGCCCCGCCTCCAAGCCAGAGAGATCTGACTTTGAGGCGGCATCCAACAAGAGCTGCTCAGCCATACCCTGCTCCATAGGGATGGAGAAAAGGACACAGCCACACAAGCTGTCCGCATGAGCAACAGCAACTCTGGCGTTAAAGGAACAGCCTTTGATCGTAAAGTCAACTATGGCAATGTCCAAAGTAACAGGTCTGCCATCCCAACCTTTAACATTCACTTTCTCGCCGGTTAGTTGGTCTCCATACACCAGACAGCCAGGAACTACAGAAATCTCCGCCCCAGTGTCGGGTACAATCTTGCACTTGGAACCATTTACGAACCCAACAACTGAGGGGGACCCATTAGAGACAGAAATCCAGTTAAGGTTATACGTTCTATTCCTTCTAACACCTGCTCTCTTACCACTGTCACCATTACCATCAGAGTTTCTCTTAGTTGGGCAGTCTGGGGACTTGTGTCCCGGCTCATGGCACGTATAACACACAATGCCAGGAGGTCTATTTGTCACATTAGCATGCACGGTATTTCCAGATGACCCACTGCTAGGACTAGAGGTAGGAGGACTACAATCAGAGACAGATGAACGGCACTCAAAAGCTCTGTGCCCAAATTTATGACACTTGAAACATTCCCTAGGGGGATAAGACCGAAATTTGTTAAATCTGCCCGAGGTATTTGGCTGTCTCTCAAGTTCACCCGTATTGATAGAGAGGGCAAACTTATTCAGGTCACGGAAGGTATGGAATTCGCGCTGGTCCATGAGAGACCTTTGCACAGGCGAACATGAAGCTCGATACGTCGCGCAAGCCACAAAAAGGAGTAATTCGTCAACAGAGCTACATTGCATAGCAATCGAGTCAGTTAAGGACTTAAGATGCACGTATTTCTCAAGAGGGTTCATCGATCTAGTAGAGTTAGCAAAATCAGACGTAAGTTTTATACCCAGCCCAGTAAGGCTCGAACCCAAACTCTCAATTAGAATCTCTTTAAGCTGCGAATAATCTGTAGTCTCTCTATCAATTCCAGCTACAATAGCAGAAGCTGACTTTGACTGTAATTTCCGTAGGAGAATAGTACGCCATCTGCCTTGCGGGCAACCAATGTCAGTGAGATCGGCCTCCAACTTAGTAATATACTTAGAGATGTCCATACCGTCCTTGTGAGGCGCCAAAGCAGTTATCTGCCTTGACATCTCAGCATCACCGGAGCCTTCTCTAGAACTAGAGGAAACTAGACCCGACCTACCAAACTCATTAAAGAATTCTCTGAACAAAGATTTCATGTCAAACATGGGAGTACTCATATTACCAGTCCCATTAAGGTCACGACCAGAGTCTTCGTCTTCGGCCATACTATATGGAACAGTACTAACACTACTGGAGGATTCAACACCAGGATAACTCTTCAAATAGGGAGCGTTAGAAGGCAAAGACACACGCTCACAAGACTCAAAACTATCAACTAAAGTATTGTCACTCTCCCTTCCAGAAGAAAACACAACAGACTTAGAAACCTTAGTAGAATCAGACAAAAGTTTATTCAGCACAGCACTACTACTCTCATGCGACCCAAACAATGGACACACAGGAGAAGGAGCGTTAGACCTACGATCAATACTAGAAACACTCTCACAATCAGAAGAATCCGCAGAATGACCACAGGCGGTACTCCCAGTCTGCTTCCTGCTCTTGCACGCTCTGTATGGCTGTTCTCTCTGGTTCATCCAGTCACTCTGGACCGACTTGATGTTCTGCAAGAGCGAACACAAAACAAAAATCAGTGACAATGAACAGGGTAATAGAGTCTATGACCAAAACAAAACAACACAAATTTAGTTCAGCCAATTAAACAAACACACGCGCACGAAGTGCCACAAATGACAATCACAACTAATCAAGACAGGAAAAATGACACTACAGAAATATGACACGTCGACTTAGCCAGGGGCGAAGAATCCAATTAAGGTCCACGTGGGGTGCACTCCAGATAGGGAAGAAGATAACGAGAAACGGCGAACCAAGGGTGTAGTGAGCGAATATCCAGCCGCGCAGTAGCCGAGTTTGAAATCGGGACGTAGCAGCAGACGCACGAGCCAAGGAATACGAAAGTCGAAATCAATAAGGCGCAGGAAGAGTTCGGAATTCTCCACCGCTGCCGCCAATTGTGGGGTAGTAGCTCCAGCAACAAGGGGAACCACCAGATCCTTTGGTTGACACCAGAGACACACGCACACACTGGGGGCCCTGATGACCGCTGCCACCAGAGTTCTCCACAGTTATAGCTAGCCCGCCCTGAGTCTTAAATCAGTTTGGGGTTTTGCGAAGTTATGGGGAACTAATGAGACGCATGCGTGTCTGGGTTTATGTACCAAGGACACGCATGCGCAGGGAACGATGGGAAAGGGTCGACCGGAAATCCGGGGCACAACTCAAATGAACTGACATACGCATACACCAATAAATACAGACATAAACACAAGTACACAGTGCTAATAAAATATACAAAATTATGGATGACACACAACACATATAATAGTTCTAAGTTCTATCTTTCTCCTCTTCACTTTCTCTTATCTTCTTCTCCGCCCACAGTAGCGCAATAAAAGGTCTTAATCGTCATTCTGAGCGAGGAAGTTCTTACCTAAATAGACAGTTAATTGTCTGTTATCTCCAAAATCAGACATACAAACAGACAGGACAACTACTATAACCCTCTCATGCACACACTGGTTAGCAGGCCAAGTTTAATTAGTTTGTCTAAAGTTAATGTTCTAGTTCTAGGAAAGCGTCATTATTGTTTATTTATTCCTAAAAGTAGCTACAAATAGTAATGTAGCCATTGACCATGTACTTTAGCCATGGAATAGTAAAACCATTCGGACTAGCAGTTCTTGACTAATAGTACTCAAGCTAGTTATAAAAAGGCAGAGTTTTAAAATAATGTATAGTAAAAGGGCTTCAATGCCATACTCACCCCTCACAGCTACTGCTTGACTGTTAGTTAAAGGTTTACTTTGTGCTATTCTTTAGCTAAGCAGAACAAACAACCATATAGTGCAGGGCATTTAGCCCTATCCTTTACAGGAAAGGTGATGAAAACATGAAATTTCCTAAATACGTGACTACAGGAAATTCAAGTTTGTAAGACTTAACTGCATCCAAAAAATTCAGATATGTCAGAAATGACCTAATTCAAAGGGGTAAACAATTAATTTTCCTTGGATAATACAGTATAAAGATCATTAAACCTAAGAATTATGTTTAGTATGGGACGGAATCAACCTCCAAGCAAACACAAAAATGCAAGGGTCAAAGTACCAAATGACATAGCTATGTACTCCACAATTATATTTAAACAAACAAGTATCCCCAATTTTCAATTGTGTTGTATACCCCTGATAGTGTCTCGTTCAATCACCAACTGTGATATACAGGCAAGTACTCTGCCACACTCTGGCACTTGATGTACTAACTTTTGAAAATTAGGAATGCAGTAGCATTATGTTAATTCTACCCATAGATTCTCTCTCCTGCTCTCTTTCTTCCTAAGCCATTTATTTTCTTCCTTATTTCGTATTCTCTTCAGCTCATAGATTACCTTCTCTTCCTTTGTCTATCTCTCCAGCTTGTCAGTATCTCTGTCCTTTTAATCACTTTGTTTCTTTATCTCCTTTTACTGAATGTGATGATGCTTTACTCCACCACACTATAGTGGCACTTGATATACTAAGTTTAGCAAATTAAAAATGAGCACGAGGTATTTTTTTTGTTCTGTGTATTTTCTTTCACTTCTTCATTGAAGTAATTACATCTGTCAGCCTTTTCTCACTTGCTTCTATTTTTCTTGACCCTTGTGTTCTCCAGCTTCTCTGCTTTTCTTCACCTGGTGGATTATGGTTAGCTACTGTAGGTGAATACTCTTTCCCTACTCAGTTCAGCAAATGAATCTATATAATAATACGCTGTTGTGTCAGTAACGACGACGACGACCGACGGTGTGTGTATTCATGAATAATTCATAAGCTTTAGACTGATTGGTAAGGCATCGTCAGCTCACGGTAGATAAAGTGTCGCCACTTTCAGTATAATTGCTGGTTAATTAAAAAAAGCGGGTGCAACACACAATGGAAGGTGGTGTAGGTTTCAAAAAGGAGGCGAATGTACGAAAGAGAAGGTAAAAGGCGATTAATCATAACTAAAAAGCGGGTGGAATCAGCGAGGTAAGGCCGCATAGGTTTAAAATGGAAGAGAAGGCAAAAAGGCGAGCAATTAATTGTAACTAAGAGCGGGTGGAATCCAGAGTAAAGGCGGGGGGGTTTGTTTCCAAAAAGAAGGCAAAAGTACGAAATAGAAGACAAAAGTTTCTCAAAGTAGGACAGAAATTCAGAAGCAGGAGAGATAGGAAAAGGGAACTCCGTGACTCAGAAGAAGAGCTGAAGAAAGGAGAGGTGGAGTATAAGAAAAGCTCAGATAGTTCAGAAAAAAGAGAGCAGGAAAGGGAAACTTATGTAACCTTAACCAATGGTAGAGAATGGTAACTGAGCAAGATCACTTGTGCTACTGCATTCTTAATTTGCAATACATCAAGCGCCACTATGTGGCGGGGTACTTGCTAGTTATTCATGAATACAGATACCCAATATTCAGGTTTTATGGACGAAAGACTAGGGGGAAAATAAGACAGAAAGAAGAGGATATAATAGGTTAGTAAGGCACTCCAAGAATCTCTATGCCATTTGTTCTGGACAGTTTAATAATAAGTGTGGGTGACTGCATGGAAAGAAACTCCGAACTAGTTCAAACTCCAAATTGAAGTACATCATGAGGGGGTAGAACTTGACGTGTTTCTCATTCAGGTAATATGCTCAGCTCATGAATTATTCATGAATACACACCGTCATCTATGTTACTGACGCACAAGTATATTGTTATCAGGGGCAGATTCAAGGGGGGGGGGGGGCTCGACTGGTATCGAACGAGCAGCCCTTTTATCAGAAAGAGCCCTCATTTTTAGCTATAGTCTGTCCAAGTTGAGTTGGTATGACCGCAAGCGCGGTAAATGAGGAATGCATTTAGTACTAAACCGGAAGCAATTTAGTCATGTGAATCTAAGACAATTATGATCCGCCTCTAGTTATATATAATGCTTGTGAGTAAACAACAACAATTGACGGTGTATATTCAGGATAATTCATGGTTGAGTTGGTAAAGCATCTGAATGAGTGAAGTGTCATGTTCTACCCACTCTAGGTATGTGACAAGAAAAAAAAAGGCAGAAAAAAATGCTCAGGAAAAATACAAATCATTTGTCCAAGTTGAGTTGGCCAGAAAAAAACTTGAATAACTTTTGAACGGAAGCAGCTTTGACCCTGGCATTTTTGTGTTAGTTTGTTGGTTGACCCCATCCCAAACTTCACCAGAATCCTCTGGGTTATTGATCATTACCCGTATCATCCTAGAAATTCAAATGTTTATTGCTTTGAATTATTTTACGGGTGCAGTTAAAATTTATAAACTCACTGGACTTAGATTTCTATTCGAGTTAGCGGCAGTGGTAAGCTAATGCATTATTTGTCACAGTTATAAGCCCTACGCAACAGTATTTACTTGAAAATGCATGGTTCACTAGACTAACCACGAAGGTAAGTCTTATGTAGATATGTCCAGTTGTGTGAAAGTATTGTGTGGTACAGCTACTACTTAGCTAAAGAATATAACAAAAAAAAAGTTTAAATAACGTAACTTGTTTTGTTTGTTTTTTCAATTCAAACAGTTGCGGCAAGTGGTTACTATGTCATTTGAACCCCTTTACCGTATATACGTGGCTAATTAAAAAACTCAACCTTTTTTAGTAGCTTGAGTGTTAGAAGTTGTAACCAATCATTTAACAATAGTGTAGTTTTAGGCTTGCTCGTCATTTGTGCTCAAGCACATCACTAGTTGTAACAAAAAAACAGGTGTAATAATAGACAAGGGAAGGTGGCGCAGGTTTCAAAAAGGAAGGCGAAGGTATACAAGAGAAGGCAAAAGGCGATTAATTGTAAAAAGGCGGTTGGAATCGGCAAAGTAGGCAGCATAGGTTTAAAAGAACAGAAGAGAAGGAATAAAGGCGAGCGGTTAGCTAATTGAAGCTAAAAAGTGGGTGGAATTGATAGTAAAGGCAGCATCGGTTTCTAAAGGAAGGCAAAAGTTTCGCAAAGCTAAAGTCCACTATCATGATAGTTAAGCAGGACAGAGATTCAGAAGCAGGAGAGGCAGAAAGAGCTGAAGAAAGGAAAGGTGGGAGATAAGAAAAGTTGTAAAAAGAGAGCAGGAGAGTGAAACTTGTGCAACCTCAAGCAATGGTAGAGAATGATAACTAAGCAAGATAACTTAAGCTACTGCATTCTTACTTTGCAATATGTCAACCGCCACTGTGTGGCGGGTACTTACTTGAGCGTTATTGCATTAATTTTTTACTTTGTAATTCCTGATTCATAAAATTTAAAATAATAGTAAAATATAAAAACCTTAAATGACCTGACCAATCAAAATTACTTCCTATGACCCTGCAGAGCGTGGTAAAACACTTTCTAGGTATCTTGTTCTCATATACAGAATAACTCCAGAGCCTAGGAGGGTAGTTCTAAGGAGCCAGATGATGGTTATTCAGCGAAGCGAGCGGAGCTGACTCTCTAATGAGTTCGCGATATATATATATATATTTAGGTCTAGGAATTGTTTTTGTTCTTGCGTGGGCGTACGTGTACACCTTTTCTCCTACGCGCTTGCGCGAGCCGGGTAACCTTCTTAGCAACATTTTGTTTTGTTTACCCGCCGTACGAAGTAGCGATGTCCAGTGAAACAAATTATGCGAAAGAGAGACAAAACGTTAGAAATGCTCGGTCAAGAGCTTTGAGGGCGTTAGAAACTCCAGAAGAAAAATTAGTAAGGAGAGAGATAAGAAATGAAAAAAAAAACAGGGCAAGGAGGAGGAGAGCTAAAACGAAACAGAAACAGGTAGCAAAGTAAAGAATCTTTCTTTTTGAAAAGCCATTAAATGTTCATTAGACTATTCCTGAGGATTACGGTACCAGGAGCCTTCATCATAGAAAAAAGCTACCACTATTGATTTCTCACTTAGACAGTATTTTGTAGCCACACCAAGCATGCATGGAATAGCTGCAATTACAGGGAACATGCATCGCTCGCTTCGCTATTTTGTGCTATTAGAGCGCATCACTAGTCGTAAGAACTAGGTATGCTGCCACCAGGGAAAAGGTGATCTGAGTGTGTGTACCCACAATTGTGCCAAATTGTTTAGTTTTTTTAATAAAAGGTTCAGCATAAAACATACAAACATTCATACAGGTGCCAAATCCAACAATTGAATATTTGGGTGTAAATACAGAAAAATACTGCAGTGTATATATATTCCAATCATGCGAACTTAATATTATTAAAACAAATTGAATCTAAAAGGTAAATAGCTAATGTTTGCTATACAGCGAAAATGAATTATTAGGCTTCTTACTTTTTATTTGTAGATATGGCAAATGAATCAGAATTAAGTTTATATCTTAGTGAAATTGGTTTTGATAATGCCCAGTATTGGTTGGCTAACTTGAAAGAGATTAAAATTTTGTCACTGGCTTCACTGAAGCTTATGGAAGGTGATATTAAATGTTTCAAAATACTGGAAACAAAGACAAAGTATTATGTTGAAAAAAAAGCTCTTGCAAAACTATTTAAAATTGATGAAAATCAAATAGAAATGTCTCCAACTCTAGACATGCATCTTCATGAAGTTGGTTTTGTCAATGTCCAGTTTTGGTTGGGAGCCTTGGAAAAAATGAAAATTACATCTTTTGCCTCACTTAAGCTTATGGAAGGAGATGTTGAATGTTTTAAAATGCTTGAAAAAAAGGCAAATTATTATGTTGAAAGAAAAGCTCTTGCTAAATTGTTAAAAATTGATGAAAGTAAAGTGTTAGTTAAACAAGATTTGCCTTCTTTGACGAGTAGTACTGAAGAGGTACTCAAGCATGTTCAAAGATGGAGTAAGGAAACAGTTGCTACTGTTGATGAAATTCAGGAATGGTTGGAATGCCTATGGAAAATTAGACAAAATATTATAAGTCAAGAATCATCCTCAAAACTTTGGGTTAAAGAATACTTGATGAATCCCTCCATGCAAGAATTTCTTGTGACCATAACTAAATATAAATCTGATCAGTCTTCAATTAAGTCTGCTATGCAAGACATCATTGATTTGGAAGACCTTAATTGTTTAAGTGCTGAAGCATTTCCTCAAATAAAAGAACTTTCTCGTTGGTTATACTCAGAAAATGCTACAAAGTCAATTGACATTCGTTCAGAATTGATAAGCTTTGACAGTTTGGAAAGTTTTATGTCTAATACCATACAAGAAGAATATGCTGCAAGTAAACCAAGATCTCCCAATGACCTTGCAATGTATATATCAGAGGGAATATATTGGCTTAGAGTGAAGTATAAGGAGACTTATGATGACGTTTTTTTGATTATTTTAACCTGCCCTTTCCTGAAAGACTCAACCAATGATGTTTTAGAGCTGAAGCCTCTAAAAATAAGTGAATTGCAATATTTTTATAAAAATTTTAGTACACAGAGAGCAATTTTTGAAGTGTACAAAAGTATGAATATATTATTTCTGCAAACCTACTTGTTTCTGTTAGCCATTAATAGCTTCTCTGAAAAGGATGATAAAAAAATAGTCTTATTTCTAAAGCAAATATTCCTGAAAATTACTGATCTTCAGCCATCACTTGAAAAGGAACTAAAATTTTATCTTAAGCAATGTTTTACAAGTTTAAAAGTTCATGATCTTAAACAAATTTTAGAAAATATATTGCTTCCTCCATGCCAAGGGCGTCCAAGACTAATTTTTGAATCAAGTGAAGCTTGTTCAGATCTTATTGTGGACAGAAATTTTGAAATAATCACCAACCAGTACAAAGCATTAGCTTTATGTGAAGATGATTTTTCTAACCTAGCCAATAATAAAGAAGCTCATGAATTGCTAGAAAATTTAGGACTTTGTCATTTTTACCCCAAAAAGTTGAAGTTGCAGACAGCGTTGTGTATTAGAGAAGAACCAATGAAACTATCATTAAAACAAATGGTGCTCACAAATCCAAAGCAGCTTCCATTTCTTGTGCTACATAAATTGATGTCTTACGATGAACTTTTCAGATCAGACTTAATCCCTGCTCTACCTCATCAGAGTGATTATTCAGCATCTGATGGGAGTGAGTCTGATGATGACAAACAAAAAAGCAAAGAATTTGTAAATGAAATTCATGGACAAGAAATACATCCAGTTGACATTCTTTTATCACTTCTATTGATATCTGATGACATTCTATGTCAAGACTTATTTTCCAGGTTGGCTAAATGTCAATTTGCTATTCCACTTGTCATTCCCAATCCCTTCACTAATAAGTTGTATGTTCCCATTTGGGCTATGAATTCAGTATTACATGAGTGGGAATCTATTAATAAACAAAACCAAAGAGTACAAAACAGTGGTCCCATAATAAAGTATCCAACACCCATCCTATCATTTATTCGTATTGGCAAGCATCATAAATATAGCCCTTCCAAGTCTAAAATATTGAATGAAGTTATTGGAGACTCTCACCATGATTATTTCTTTCATCGTGATTGTCGAGGTGGGCAATATAAAACTATTCTTGGTAAAGGTCTCGTTGATATGGCCTGGTATATACCCTCTGGAAAGACTGACACATTTTCAGATGCAATAACCTTTCTAAATCTTCATGGAGATGCAAGGGATCATCCAGAGCAATGCTTTTTCTTAAGTAAATGCTCATCCATGTGTATAATTTTACTTACAGAAGAAGAGCCAACACTTGATAGCCACTTAGTTGCTTGTTTAAATGATTTTTGTTCCTCTCCTGGTGGAATTTGTATATTAAATTGTGTTGAGCAAGATCCAAAAAAATTGGAAAAAGTGTTTTCAAAACCCTATCTGATTAATATAGTATCAAAAGATTCGGTTAAAACTGCAGCAGAAATTAAAGATGCACTTCAAATTAGAATTAAAAGGAAATTAAAACAATTTCAAGAATGTAAGAGCATAGAAAATGTGCTATGTCAGCATCGTACAGATAACATGGTGACCGATGAAGATAGTGAAGTTTTTCAAGTGGGATTACTTCATGCAAATAAAATAAAAGAGATTATTAGCAGAAGTGATTCCAATGGACCAGAAAATAATAGCAACTTGAAAGACATTTTGCTTCCATTACAAGGCAAAGATTTGTGGAAAGCTTGGGCAACATATGACAAAGAAATATTTCGTCAAACTCATAAAGAAAATGAAATAATTCAGAAATATACAGCAAAAATTAACGACCAAAGATCAAAAATACGAAATAACCAGTTGCAATATATCGAAAATTTGAACCCTTTTATGAAAACTTTTATTGAGTCCCTTTTAAAACTCAGTCAGGATAATACTGGAAGGCTAAACGATTTCTTCTTGCAAATCTTAAAATTAGAATTTAATTCCATCTCACGAGATCATATTTCTGAAAAACAGTACGAGTATCAAAAAATGAGAAAGGCATTATCAAAACTTCAAAATGAGAGTGTTTCGGAAAGCAGTAATTCAAAAGAAGAAATTCTAACGTTAAAGAAAGAATTAGAAATTCTTCAAGATGAAATTATTGATGCATCCTTAGGCCTAGAACATCTTTTCCGTGAGTTAGGTCAAGTATATGAAGCTTCTGTAGAAGTTAAAGGTAATGATACAGATAAATTTAATCATGAAGTTCAATTAAATGATGATGGCATTATGAATGACGTTGCACATACTTTAGAGTACTACATATCATGTCTGCCTAAGGTTGTAGCTAAGCTAGTAGCTGAAGGACATCCATTGGAGATAATGGATGGAGATGCTGCACATATTCCTCTTCAATGGGTTACTGCTGTTATAGATGAAGTTGTTAAGATACTTGGTGATCCAAGAGTATTTGTTTTATCTGTTCTTGGTCTCCAAAGTACAGGAAAATCAACATTGCTTAATTCAACATTTGGTCTCCAGTTTAATGTTAGTGCAGGCAGATGTACTCGTGGAGCATTTATGCAACTTCTCCCACTGGATGAAAACTTGCAACAAGCAACTGGATGTAGCTATGTTATGATAGTGGATACTGAAGGATTGCGAGCTCCAGAACTTGATTTTCAAAAAACACAAAATCACGACAATGAATTATCAACTTTTGTCATTGGACTAGCCAATATGACTCTAATAAATATATATGGTGAAGTTCCTGGAGACATTGATGATATTTTGCAAACTTCAGTTCATGCCTTTTTAAGAATGACTCAAGTTAAATATTATCCTAGCTGCCAATTTGTCCATCAAAATGCAGGAGTTAATATTAAAGCTGAAGTAAGTCGTGCAAAATTTACTGCAAAACTTAACAAATTTACTATCGCTGCAGCACAGGAAGAAAATTGTAAAGGTTTCGACGCTTTTAATGATGTTATCAAGTTTAATGATCAGACAGATGTTCATTATTTTCCTGGATTGTGGAAGGGAGATCCTCCTATGGCACCAGTTAATCTAGGATACAGCCAAAGTGCTCAGTCACTGAAATACCACCTAGTCACAGCTGGTTTTGAAAACCAAGATGCTTCTAACAATGAAGAACTAAAATATCATTGTTTATCTTCTTTCCAAATAAAACTAAATGATTTGTGGAATTCATTACTTAAAGAAAATTTTGTTTTTAGCTTTAAAAATACTCTGGAAATAACTGCTTATAATTCTTTAGAAACTGCATATAATAAATGGGAGTGGACCATTCAATCAGCAATGTTGCAGTGGGAAAGAAAAGCAGAAAATGAAATCAGCACTGAGTCTTCAGAAAGTTTAAGCGAGAAAGTTCAGCTCAAGTTGAAGGAACTGAATACATATGTTGATAGAACTCTATATGATCCTATAAAAGAAGAAATGGAACAATTTTTTAAAGGTAAACAATGTGAAATTCTTATTCAGTGGAAATCAAAATTTGAAATACGATTAAATTATCTTCTAAAGGAGGTTAAAACTCATGCAGAACATCACTGTAGCAATGTTTTGAGAAGAAAAAAAGTTATTTCAGATTTTGAAGCTGATATGCAAATTAATGTTGAATTTATAAAGAGAAATGTGCAACAAATAATCGATATAGTTAGAAGAGAACAACAAGCTCTTGTTAAAAGTATTGAAAGAAGAAAAGTTGGTTCTGAAGAGTTAAAGAAATTAGTTAAAAAAGAAGTATTTGTTCAACATCAATTATCTCAATTTTTGAAAGATAAAATTATCTCTCCAAAACAAGTGACTAGAATACAGAAAATGGTGGCTGACAATGGAGGACAATTAAATAAACATATTATTGAGAAAATTATAAAAGCAGATGTTCTATCTTTAGATCAGGTCAAGAAGATGTTAATTAAAGCAGATCAAAATGAAGATAAACTGTGGGCCATGTTTAATGAAACTTGGAATGATTTATTGAAAAACCTCCCAAAAGTCCAAGTATTCAGAGGCACAACAATTGAAGTTGAAGTAGAAAAAGCTTTGATTAAATATTTGGAAGGAGGTAAGCTTAAAGGTGTAGTAATAGAAAATTTAAAAAAGAAAACACTTCGTCAGAGAGGATCAAATGTTGAAATTTGCATCAAGCCTATAAAACATTTTATTGTTCGTGGCATAATGGCAAAATGTTCACAACAAATACGATACATTTTTGGCACTTCAGATCCGTACGTAATTCAAGCACATGAAATTAATGATCTGATTATACAAGATGCTATGCAATATTTAGAATCAAAATGTAAGGAAGATATTGATTTCAATGCAGTATTTATCACTGAGCTTCTTCAATTAATTGACACCTCAATCAGGGAATGCTCAAACCAAGAAGGGTGCATTATTACATTTACTCCAGCATATTATGCTGATGTTTACATGACTGTATGTGGTTATGCAATGCTACAGTTTGAAATAATGGCTAAGACATTTGAAGACAAAAGCAACCCCATATCATACCTAGAAAAACATCAAAAACTTCCACTTTTTACCAAGTTTAAAAATCAGTATAAACTCACTGAAGCAGAGGAATCAATCGCTGATACTTTTTGTGCCTATCTTGAAGAACCAATAACAACACAAATCAATAAATTGCTTGGTGCTAAAATGGTTGATAAAATGAAAGCCTCACAGCATCACCAATTTTCTAGCAAAATAGCACTTAAGGTAAAAATTCTCAACGATTTGCATGAAGAAAACATTTTTTCTCACTATATGCTTTATATACAAAAGATCCAAAAGTGTTTGCAAGAACGAATAAAAGATTATACTATTAAGTATTGCGATGAAGTTGGAAAAGGTAAAAAAACACTACTCCAAGCAACGGCAGAGGAAGAAATAGTACGAATGGTTGATGCAGTGGAGATTATTATTGCCAACACCGAAGAAGTTACTGTTCAAGATTTACTGGGAAAATTATGTAAGGATGCAGATCTTCGAAAAGAATTAGGTATTGGCCTTCAAGCACAAGATTTATTGGCTGGACATGAATCTTTAGATAAACTAAACGTAGAAAGTTTAAAGTCAAAAATAATAAAAAGACTAAAACCATTGAAGGGAAGATGTCAAGAACATTTTAGCAATATAAAATGTGAAAGAGCAATGGATAGTTGGAAAGACAAACCACATGATCTATTGAAAAATCTAATAGGGTGTACTGCACAGTGCCCATTCTGTGGTGAGCAGTGTGACCTGTTGGAGCATGATGATAGCTGTGATCACAGAACTGAAGTACATCGAATTGGTTGCTTGGCTGGATGGAGATACCGTGAAACAGGGCAAATGATAACTTCCATTTGTCCAATATTAATTGCTGGGGGTGGCTCATTCTACCCTACTACTAATAGTGATGAGACTGTTCCCTTCAAAGACTACAAGACTATTCACCCACAATGGTTTATTCCTCCTGACGTAGTCGCTAAAAGTTGTTCATACTGGAAATGGTTTGTCTCTACTCACAGAGAAGAATTAGAAAAAGAATACGATGCTGATGGCTCTCTCTTTCCAGCAGAATGGGCAAATATCAAATGGAACAGCATTAAACAAGATTTGAAAGCTGTTTACAAGTTAAACTTTTAAGATTCTTCATAACTTTAGTATTAGCCACACATTTTATTGGTTATGCATCTTGCAACTTTACAAACATTACCTTTTTAGATTCACCATTATTAGAACAGTTTTTTTGTCAACTAGTTTTTGCAACATTTTATCTACTACGTTTTTCGAGTTTTATAAATTCATTAATGTTTTGAGTTTCTATTAGTTTGTATAGTAAAGAAAACTAATTCTAGTTGGGTGTTTGGACATAATAACCAGATTAACTACATTATCAACCTCCCCCCCCCCCCCAAGCAGGAATTAGTTTTTAACAACCAGCTAACAACAAGGCTGCACAAACTATAAATGTACACCTTATTGCAGACACACGGAGCAAATCTAAACACATCTATGACTAACTAGCCACACCCTCCACTGTAGAAAGGCAGGCAAGGTGTGGTTTGTGCTCCACTGCTCAAGATGACGTCTATAGTACTCCCAGGGTCCCTTATCTGGGGTGGTGGTGTCACTAACTTGCCCTAAAAATTTATCGGGCATAATAAATACTTCGTGCCTGACAGGGACTATGAAAGGTGGCGAGTAAGTGCACAACCTATGAAATCAATGAGGTCTTTTCTTAGTAGCTACATTGGCATAGAATGTATGGTAGAAACACAATTATATTCCTAATAGTTCGGCGCATAAATTTCCCATTAAAAAAAGAATCGCTGTTCAATTGAAATTGCACGGGGAAAGTGAAATACCACAGTAACTAAGTGAAATACCACAGTAGCTAAGTGAAATACCATAGTAGCCAAGTGAAATAGTACGGGTAAGTGTGCATGCATGCTGTTTTAGCCTCCACTTGGAAACATACAGTTTGAGTAGTTTCTAGTTGGAGACTATGTCGTTCTTTAGCGCAGAAACTCTACCCTTATTAGATGGAAAAAAAATTTTTCAACAGATTAGGAAGAGCCTTAGGTTGAAAACAAAGTTCAAGAAGAAGCTAATCCTGATGAAATACGGAGATAATGAGTGAACAATACAGTGAGCTACAGTCCAAATGATTGTTTTTAAAAGCTGACTACTATTAGCGAGTGGTAGCACGGGTAACCTGTGCTATCCGTGCTATTACTTATACTAATTACACTGTTACCCTGTCATTCATCTAATCTGTTTCCTATAAAGAAATCAGCAGAAAAAATCAGAAACCTCACTAAACAAAGATATGCCTATCTGCAAGTTTTCAATATCGCTCACTTGACTTGCCCATTATTTAAAGACTAGCTAACTTTAGATACTGATAGGGGCTCATAAATTTCATTACTGTTAATTATTTTGCCAGAGAATTATTGACTTGTTTAAACAAGATATTGGCAGCTTACAGCTTGCTTCACCTTGCCAACTGTTTTGTTCTAGAAATCCTATTCTGGGAGACTCTGCTAGCACACAGACAACCATGCTAGCACAGAGACAGCCTGCTGTGTACAGGCAGTAATCTTGATGTTCTTTTGCAGCTTGTTCCAGCATGCCAGTAGCTTCACCTACTTACAATTACAAGCTGTACTTAATGCTGTACATAATATCCTACATGGTTGTCCATGTAAAATCTCTATACCACCTTCTCTACTTATATCACTCGGTATCTGTTAAGTTACTAAATGGTAACACATTACAGTCACATCCAGAAAGTGTTGCATGGAGTATATTCCATTGTACTTCTATCTTTTTTAAGGTGTAGGTTAAATTCTGAGCACTTTGAGATTTTATTTACACTGTCTGGATAGAGTAGCTCTTCTTCTTTCTAACAATATAAGTCTGGTGTCTGGAAACTGTCCTGAAGCTCATGGTGGCAGTGTTTCTTGAGGATGGCTTTAGAATAATGGCTGTGATAAATTTGGGCAAAATTTGTTTTGCCCACACAGACTTCTATGATTTTTCATACCATTCTGTAACACAACATATATTAAAATAAAAATTTATTATTGCAGGGCCTTGCCTCTACGTCTACACTCTATAAAGCTTGACCAATTTAGCTTAAAATTTTAAAGTCACTGCATGAATACTTGTGAGTAAACATATCAGTGAATGTAAAAGAGCTATAGGAAACAGTGAAGTTTCACTGAGGCATGCTCAGAGTTGAAGAATATCTATCCTGCTGCTCAACCTCAAGCATCATATTTTGATATATGTGCCTCTTAAGAAATGCTTTCAAAGACTCAAAGGGAAAGCAAGACTGGTAAACTACTTACCAAGTAAACTGAGGTAGAAGAATGACCTGGAACCTCAATTCTCTATTGTCTGCTGTAATGCGCATCATGAAATTGGTTACTGTTGGCACTGATAACTGCATGGTGCTGGTAGGCCAGGGACATGTTTTACCTCATGTCTTAGGGAAGGGGAGAGAGGGAGTGGCTTATGGTCCTATAATATATATGTACAGTTTAAATGTGTACACATGCTGCAATTTACCAATGGATTAACTAGGTCAATTGTCTTATGATTTAATATAATGTACACATGTATGATTAGGGGAATAAATTGGAAGCTTCATTTGGTAATGGGAAGGGGGATCCCAGTGTTTATGCTCCTTTTTATTAGAGGTTGCATGAGCACAAGCAGCAGCCAGAGGCTCTCCCTCACAAGTATAGAGCTCATCATATACTTACAGTGCAAGCTGCTGTGTGGCTGATTTCATAGAGTGTACTGTAGCAGTGAGGCTCTGTGATAGTAAATTTTTATTTTAGTATATGTTGTAGAGCATTCATTGTGCTACAGAATGGTATGAAAATCAGAGAAGTCTGTGTGGGCGAAACAAATTCTGCCCAAATTTACTACAGCCATCTCTGTCTAAAGCACTTTTAGAAGACCGCAAGAAACACTTCCACAACGAGCTTCAGGAAAGTTTCCCTGACACCAGACTTATTAGAAAGAAGAACCGCTACTCTATCCAGACAATGCATGTAAATATAAAGCCTCAAAGTGTAGAATTTAACCTACACCTTCCAATAGATAAGAAGATTTGTGGTTAAAAATTGTACAATAGAATGTACTCCATGTAGTTCCTATCTGCATTGATTGGACTGCTGGATGGTGGACTTATTAGTTCTAATGATCGTGATGTTGCCATTACCAATACTTGGTCTCATTATAATAATCAATTTGTTTACATTAGCTACTTCATATGAAGAAGAAAAAGAAAAAAAAAGAAGAAAAGAAATAGCTGACTGAACAACAGCTATCTCCTATCGATTTCATCAGTTACTTTAACAGGTACACTCTTACAATGAGAATCCAAGCTTCTTATGTCCACTTTTTTGTCACTTTCTTCTTTACAGTCTTGCAATGTAGCAGACTCACTGTTCTCTCCTTGACTTCTTTCTTTATTCACCTTACATTTGTCAGAGGTTTCACAACACTGAATGAGGTGAGTGCCTTCTTCCTTGGTTAAGATGGCCTCAGTACATGAAGAATATTTGTCTTCCATTTCCATATTGCCTACATCTTTAGAAACGACTCCAGAAGTTTCTTGACTAGTAGATTTAGCTGTTTCAGCATCTTTTATCCTCTGCGCTGTGCCATGGAAATCATGAATCTGAAGTGTGTGTAGCCACTGCATGGTCCTGCATTGTTAGTTGCTAAGGAAACGTTGCACATCAAACATGCAATTAAACATCACTTTCCCCCCATTCCTAACCACCTATTTTATACTAGAAAACACAAAAAGATACGGCATTTCTTTGAGTTCCGTCTCAACGATTGTGCGATGGATGTGCTCTTTCTTGAACTTGCCCACCACATCATCAAGCTCCTCCCACTCCAGACGCTCCCTCTCTCCACTGTTAGCAAACTTGGCGTTGTAGAAGTCAAAATAAACCTGAAAAAAAAAGAACCAATACTGATAAACAAGCAAGCATAACTTAATTATTGTAGTATTTATGAATAAATGAACAAATTAGCGATGATACTTACGCTAATCTGCTAACTTACATCTTCCAGGAGGAGCCCTAGAGCAGGAGCTCTAGGAATGTCTACCTTCTCTTTCAAAAATGCATCATCAAAGTCACTTTCTTTTAAGTAGCCTCTAATGATTGCAATGACAAATCCTAGCAGCACAACACAGTGTTTGTGAAAGTAAAATGAAACCTATGGCACACACATAAAACATCTTTACCTATCATTTTCCGGATCTGATGGAGAACAAAACTCTGACCTTTGACTCTAAGTGGTATGAACTCTAAAGGTACCTGGTCAGGCTTGGAAGCATCTCCAGCAACAAACTTTAACCCACACTGATATAACAAAGAATTAATTAATCATATTCAGCCCTTTAAATACATGTGTGAGAAAGTTATTGTAATCATATTTAGTTTCTGTCTGTCAACAGCAGAATTTGTAGATGGCAGCTTTTAGATTGTTGAAAGTGTTATCAAACTAGAGTATTCAACGATTAAACTGCCTTAATTCCATGTTGACAAACAAGAGATCTTATACAAGCACCCACTGATGCACACTTACCCTGAAGCTGGTTATATATCTCTTAGAGGACATATCTTCATATTTCTTCCCAGAAGTGAAGTTGTGATAGTTGTGAGTGCCTTCGTAACGTTTCAGCAGTCGCTCCAAGTAAGCCACAGTCTCGTCTATATACAATCATAGATAAGCCAAAAATATATTTTTAAGCACTTACCATCACATTTTTGGTGGACAACACATATTACAGAAAGTTATCCTTCTAATTGGGTAAGGATTACAAAGTGTAGTTTATGACTCATAATCCTAAAGCTATCCTATCCTGACTATTGGATAAATTCATAGCTGTGTGTACTTGGTGCAAGGAAAATAATACACACTTGTATATGCAGATAGTGTAGATACACACTTATATATGCACTGCAATCTACACTTGAACATTATCTCAGTTATCTTTGTTTTTGTAGCTGTATTTTGTTGTTGTACTCTTAGTATGGACAACTGGCACTCAATTTAAAGAATTTTGTTTTTGTTTTTAATCTGGTACATATAGGCCTTGAGTGCTATAGTTTGGTGTTACGTTTCAGAGCCCAGATGCCTGCAATTATCTCAAGATTTGCTATTGACAGGCACACATGACATAAAAAAAATCAGAGATTTGCTGTCCATACTAAAATATGTTACAGAAAACATTATTATTCTAAATATGAGTACATGTATTAACATAACATATTCACCTGACACTCGATAATCACGTCTTGTAAGATGGTAAGGGGCCAGCGTATACGTGGGCAGGAGATACTCGTACATGCGACCAGAGCATGCGTGACGGGCATCAAAACTTTTTGTGACTCTCTTCACTGCAAACACTCGGATGTGTGGTGGAAGGTGGGCATTAATTTGGGATCGTGCGTCATCCAATTCTGCCATGTGTAAATAATAAACAGAGTAAGTTTTTATTCGACAATGGCAAAACTGATAATCTTTGAACTTATCTTCAGAGACACAACTTGACGAGCTGCAGAAACTCCTTTGTCAGTACGAGCACAGCGCTGAAATTTGAGCTGTAGGAGGAATGGAAGAAGTAAGGAGAAAGATTAAACAAGTAAAAAAATGTCTTTAACAAAATTAGTAAGTCCACTAACGCACACAAGAACCTACCACTTCAAATGTTTACTGATAGTATTCCTACTTAATACGAAACCACACATCTCAATCCGTATTATGCTTGACCCAATACCCAAAACAGTTGATATCAAACAATACTTTTAGGGAGATTATCATAGAACAGTTGCAACATATTGAACATAAGATTTAACTTCCTTATTATTTTTTTTTTGTCTTAAGTCAACTACCTACTATAGAATATATGACATTACCTTATTGAGGTCACCTGCCATGTCTGCTGGGAAAGCTACAGCTTTACACATTGCATCCAACAAGTCCTGCTCAATACTCGGAAATCCAGGGTTCCTACACACATACACACACACATGTTCACACACACATGGGTTCATTTAGGAATTAATCTGAGAGGAGGGGAGGGGGATGGATTGAGCTTGCGCTATCTCAATGGGATCGCAACTTTCATACATAATTAATGAGATGGAAGAGGAAGTGAGCGGGAAAGAAATAGTTGAGAAAATCTGCTTGGAGAATTTGTGGCTAGTACGTATACTGGAGTGACATCATTACAAAATGAAAAATAACTTTAATTTTACTCCTAATTTAATTTAAATCTCACTCCTAGTCACTTCTGCCACTTTACAAATGAAACTTGTAGGACCCACATATAGAGCAATCCCTCCGATAATTTTTTTTCTAACTTCAATTATTATGACAATACTTAAAGAGCAGCAATAAACTCACATGATTTAAATTCACAACCACCTTCATTTTTCACATTGCTTTTCGCTGACACAATTTTAAGAAAATTACGGGGGACGAAATGAACTCAAGGGGAGTGACCACTTCCCTTCCCCTAAATGAACCCTTGATACACACACACACACACACACACACAAGTGAAACAACACTATCTCACTCTGATACAATTTCAATATAAAAACGTTAAGTGTATATACACTTGATTAATAACTTACTCCTATCCTAATCATTATTCTTATGTGACCACACCCCATCTTTAAACATGTGGGGAGAGTCTGTGTACTGACATTGGGCAACTCATTTCTGTGAAGTCACCACGTGGCCATAAGCAGTTCTATTGGGAATGTTGCTAAATTTCTTGACATACTCTTCTTTCTGATCCCTTAAAATGAGCAAAATAACCATGTAATGAATTATTGCAATCACTCCCACTGTTTATGGTTAATTGTTCAATGTCCTTACACAAGACTGTCTCCCACATGCAGGAGAGAGGCTGTGGAGACCAACTCACCATTGCATTCCCTTGTAATCTTTACCATTATATGACAATAAAACTGCAAACTTTCTTCTCTTTATGCGCGTAAAGGACGCATCTACTTTCTTAGGCAAATCTATTGCTTCTTTCATGTCTTCCTTCTCAGTATCACCCTGTGATTCTTCAGCTTGCCTTTTTATTACATTATCTTCCATACAAAGCTTCTTGGAAGGAGGGGGACTAGAGCCATTTTCTTCTTCCATGACCTCCACAAATAAAGTTTGGAAGAAAGAGTAAAGCAAATATCAGACCAGACAACTTTTTTAGGAAGGATAGTTTTATAAGGCGACCCTTTCCCAACTATTTAAAAAATAATCCGCGTGTTTTCGCGATCAGCGGTTTTTATGTGCGCCGCGTTACGCGTAAACTCTGCGGACAATAACTAAATGTAACTCATCATCACTTTCCCTTGCTTGCTAGTGCCGCTATAACTGAATAATTATCTATAGCCTCTATTATCTAGGTTAACTTTTAGTAATAATAACTAGTAATAATTTTGGTTATATTTACTTTAGGTTCCATGTGACGCGGGACCCCATAGATACCGATGCCAACTGATCACGTGCGAAGGTTCAAAAGAGCAGATAAGTTTCTTGGTTGTAAACTGTACTAATACTGGACGAAGTAGGAGACTAAAGTGGTTAAGGAGAATTGATGTTTTGAAGAAAAAAAACAGTGCTGTAACAACTGTGGTAGTGTTATACCAATTTGATTTTTTATACCAAACAATTCATTTTTAATGCCAACATGTTTCAGCAGACTGCTTCTGCCATCATCAGGGCTGATTTATAAAAATCAAAAAACAAAAATGCTATAATTAGCCTAAGGGTGATGCTTGATAAAATGCAATATATTGCCTAAGGTTGATTCTTGTTTATTTATGTGAGTGGCCTCTAGCTGCTCTCAATACTAAAGGGGAAAGCTCCATTCCAGAGTCCCTATTCATGGTTAAGTTGTTGGGTGACATATTTATGTAGATGGCTTCTTTTACTTTTCTCTCAACCATGCCTTGCGAAAAATCCAAAAGTTTTACTTGATTCCAATGAATCACATGACTCCCTTCTTGCCATACATGTTCTGCCAGTGGTGATTTGGTGAAATATCCATGTTCACAGGCTGATTTGTGTTCTTTAATTCTAATGCCTAGCGCTCTTCCTGATTCACCTATATAGAAATCTCCACATTCACACATGATTTTGTACACAGCTCCTACTTTGTTCTCATTTTGAAGTAGGATCTTTGAATAGGGACTCTGGAATGGAGCTTTCGGAAATATCACACTGGTGGGTATGTAAGCCTCAGTTTCTATGGCTATGTAGCATATAGAACATTCCTAAAAAACTGAAGTAGATTGGTACAATTTTCATAGAGAAATAATGTATCCAATGGTTTAAGTGCATTTGTGAGAGTCAATGTTGAAGAATAAACTTTTATGTGCTCATAAATTTTAATTACTTTTCCAAACTCTCCTATCTGAACAGGATGGCATTTCTTCTATTTTACTGTACCCCTTTTGTACTGGTTCGATTTGAATAAGCCATCACTAGTTCCACATTGAACAGGTCAGTCAGCATTGGTAGCCCATGGTGTAGTCCACCCTGTGGGACCTAAAGTAAACTGTAATAGTACTCAATAGTTTCTCCAGTCTAATAAACCAGACTCTTTCTTTGATCAGAGCAATTCATCTAGCTAGCCCCAATAAAATTAATTTATATCTTCTTGTTGTTGTAGCCTATTGTGGTTTATAGTCTCGCATGGCAGACCCTTTTCCCTTTTATTATCCGCAGCGCAAGTGGATAATAAAAGGGAAAGGGGTTGGCCACACGAGGCTACGTTAATAGATGGTATTTAACGTTTCATACGATATCAAGTCATCACCACAACATAGTCATCATCATTAATAATTGTATCATTACAGCTATGAAAACAACATAAGTGAGCAATTGCTGTCTGTCTGATTGCAACAGTCAATCAACCAACAATGATACTTCAAAGGTACACTCATTGCACAGTGAGAAAGTCTGAGTCACCACATCTTTAGTCTTCAGCTACTGGTAATTGAGAAGACTAACTCTCCCTTCTTCCAAATTTGTTTTCTCTACATTTTCGCTCAACTCCATAAATTGGCGATCATCTTCCTTGACTGTTGTGCCACCAGAATTACCAGCACATGTCTGATTGGTAGATGAAGTGTCTTGCCGCTCCATTTGTGAAGATTCTTGACTAGTAGATTTAGCTGTTTCAGCATCTCTCATCCACTGTGCCGTGCCATGGAAATCATGAATCTGCAACGTCTGTAGCCACTGCATTGTCCTATATTGCTAGTTGCTAAGGATACACCACATCATAGCACATGAATACTACCAATCTCACAACTTCACACACTATTTCAATATAGAGAAGGGAAAAAGATACGGCATTTCTTTGCATTCTGTCTCAACAATCGTGCGGTAGATGTGCTTTCTCTTAAACTTGGTCACCACATCATCAAATTCCTCCCACTCCAGACGCTCCCTCTCTCCATTGCGAGCATACTTGTTATTATAGTGGTCAAAATATACCTGAAGATTAGTAACACAACAATTAGTGCAGTCTCTAACTGAATGAAACCTGTTAACTTGCATTTTCAAGGAAGAGACCCTGAGAAGGAGCTCTAGGAATGTCTATTTTCTCTTCCAAAAATGCTGCATCAAAGTCACTTTCTTTCCAGTAGCCTCTAATAATGGCAATAACAAACCCTAACAACACAGTGTTTGTGAAACTAAAACAACACTAGCAAGTACATAAAGCAATCCTTACCTATCATTTTTCGGATCTGATGGAGAACAAAACTCCAACCAGTGACCCTCAGTGGTATGAACTCAACGGGAGCGAGGTCAGGCTTAAATACGTTTCCAACAACAAACTTTGACCCACACTGTGATAGGAGGATGTAGGAAGAGGATGAAGGGAGGAAGGGGGAGGGGAGTTATGTAGGGGCAAAACTTTCAATACATTGGGAGTGAATTAGAGGTGTGGTTAAAACACAGCTATACGACAAACAATTCCAGTACTCCCTCAAGGTCAACTTAGTAGCAAAGGGGGAGCTGGACTTTATACTAGATCTGCTTCAAAGATAAAATCTCTAAGGTTGATAGAACAGTGATCACACTGTCTCAAGCATGTACATTCTGAACTTACCCTGAAGCTGGTTATATATCTCTTAGAGGACATATCTTCATATTTCTTCCCAGAAGTGAAGTTGTGATAGTTGTGAGTGCCTTCATAACGTCTCAGCAGTCGCTCCAAGTAAGCCACTGTCTCGTCTGTAGATAAACAATAACTATTAGAAATGGACACAGACACATAGTTTTTAGTCATTTATTTTGTACTTCCTAAGCCACTGATAATATAAAGATAGAAAACAATTGAATTAAATATATTTTTCTTGAAGCATACCTATCTTGCAATAAAAAATACAGCTCTAATTAATCTATTTTATATCTATACATGGTAGGAAAAGGTCACCTTGTTATTAAAAAAAATAGTTCATTAATATCTAAACAATGTGATATACATTTGTATAAGATATAGTACAAGTAGTGAAAAGTCTACCCTTGAGCACTAACTTACTTGGCACTTGATAGCCACGCATTGTCTGATGGTAAGGGGCCAGCGCATACGTAGGCAGGAGATACTCGTACGTGCGACCAGAACATGCGTGACGGGCATCAAACCCTCCAGTGACTCTCTTCACTGCAATCACTCGGATATGTGGCGGAAGATGGGCATTAATTTCAGAAGGTGCATCATCCATTATTGCCATGTATAGTATATAACAAAGTGTAGGTTAGTGCGTGTAAAGTTAGTGTCTGTATTGAGCTTATCTTCAAAGATACGACTTGACGAGCTGCAGAAACTCCTTTATCTGTCCGAGAACAGCGCTGAAACTTGAGCTAGGAGTAAGAAAGGAAGTAGAAAGTAAAATTACATCTAACTAATTACTCTGACCTAAGGAAGTCAATAAGTCTACTCTATTACTAAAAATTAAGAAACTAGCTAAATAGATTAAACATTGAAAAATATCTTAGAGTTAAATACAATAATCTGGGGTGTTAATAACCTCAGCTCAGTAAATGAACGATACCTTGTAGAAGTTATGGGCTATGTCTGCAGGGAAAGCTACTGCTTTACACATTGCATCCAACAAGTCCTGCTCTATGCTGGGAAACCCAGGGTTCCTATACACACACACACACACACACACACACACACACACACACACACACACATGCTTGAATAAAGTTAGTTTCGTGTGGCCGACCTCTTTCCCTTTTATTATCCGCTCGCGCGGGGGAGGGAAAGAGGGTCTGGTAGAAGCTTGTACATCGTTTCGTGTCATTTCCCCTGGATTCATGGGGAACCATACTTTCCGTGTATTGCTTATGTAGAGGTGTGGCTTTCTGTGACGTATAATTAAATATGCGTATAAAAAACTGCGTTATCATCACTTTGAATATTTTTTTGGTGGAGATGGATTATAAAGCTCTAGTGCGTGCGGTTGCGTTGGAACATGGATACATACTTCGTAGCAAACAGGAAGAAGCTATTCTTGCATTTTTACAGGATCAGGATGTCTTTACCTACTGGCTATAGCAAGGCACTGTGCTACTCACTGCTTCCTCCCATATATGATAAGTTGAAGAATGTGGAAAATAAGAGCATAGTAACAGATTTTCCACAGCAAAAGCAGTACCTCAAAGCTATCTTGAAACCTAGGAATCCCTGTAATACTTTCACGCGAGTGTGATATTTGACGACCGCAATGCTCAGTTACGTTATAATTGCATTCCTTTAGCACGAAACGATGTACAAGCTTCTACCAGACCCTCTTTCCCTCCCCCACACGAGCGGATAATAAAAGGGAAAGGGGTCGACCGCGCGAGACTAGAATAAAGTATGATACTCATATGAATAAGAGATGTTCAACTGCAGCAATCTTAGCAAATTACTCTAAAAACATGTTAATTCTTGGCTATCCATTACCTGATCCGCTATGAGAATATCGGGACTAGAGATGATTACATTAAAACTGTACAATACAGTATGTTACTTTCTTCAGTTAATTTTAAATCACTCTACTTAAGATAAATGCAATTTGTGATCACATTAATTAAATCACTCACAATTGCAAGTAAAAAAAAAAAAGATAGACCCCAGCCAGGATATCATGTGGAATAAGTATAGCAGTTGCAAAGGAGGAATGAACATGAGAGAGAATTTACGTTGTGAAGTATACAACATGGAAAGACCAATCTACTCACCATTGCATTCCTTTGTAATCTTTCCCATTGTATGACAGCAAAACTGCAAACTTCTTCCGCTTTATGCGAGTAAAGGATACACTTGTTTCCTTCAGCGATTCTGTGGACCCACTTTTATCCACAACTTTAGCCTCAATATCAGCCTGTGCCTCCTTCTTCAGATGAGATTTATTGGAAAAAAGAATATTAGGTTCCCCAAAATTGTCTATAGCAGCTTTTGATAATCCTCTGCACACAGTTACTAAGGGAAGTATAGAGCAAACTGAATATTTAGAGAAGATTGATGGCCACATCATATGCAGAACACATTCCCTTTTTCTGCTCACTCTCTGACACTACACTCAGCCCCAGCTCCAGTCTAAGGCTCTCAAGCCATTCCCTTTACCTAATGTCTAGGTAAAGGGTCTCACTGGAGAGAGACTGAGCGCGAACATTTTAGCGAGGTGGGTAATTTGCGTGGCGGGAATTTGCAAAGGAAGCTGCTGCAGAGTTTTGACAAATTTTCAAGACTTACAATGGCTACAAGTGTAATGCAAAGGCAGAAGACGGGCAGCGTTAGTTATTACTTTTTTGTTTTTTTTTTGTTGCAAATGCTTAATTCTGTAGTGGTCTGCTATATTTCCCACTGAACAAGTAACCCAGCAGCAGTCGGCTCTGTTTGTAAAGAAACTACTTGCTGTTGCTGTAAGATTTTTACTCAGTGAATTATTAAAGTCTATGAATTAAGGTCTATAGCTGTGTGTCTAAACAGCTATCAATTATCTGCAAATTGTAAACAAAGACAATTGTAATGGTTGTTGCAGATTTCCAATATCACGTATTTGAGGACAATATTTCCTGAGCATGCATTTGGTGACCGTTGTCTGGAAGGTATGGAGATAGTGTTTAGTTAAATAACTTCAATGTGTTTGTGTGCACATGGTATGTGTGTGTGTGTTTATATGTGTTAGCTTTGTGGTCTGTTTGTTTATGAGTGCATGCCCATAATATTATAAGCAGATTTGAATTTGAAAATTTTGCGAGACGACAGTGCCTGTCCTGGAGCTTGCCAAGTAATACAGTGGGTAAAGGGATGCTTTGATGCCCTAGACAAGAAATATGTGAGTTAATTAACTATTTGAAGTGCTAGTCCTGAGTAACTTTGTTGTCTCCCGTCTTTCCCTTCAGCTGCGCATGATTGTGGTTGGGGTAAGTAACTTTTTATTTTTTTAGCTTCACAGTATTTCATCTTGTGCTTTGAATTGTAGATTTATACTGACAATACAGAACCACTGGTAAGTTTAAAATCATCGCCGTGGTGCTAGGATTGTATTTATAACTTTTATTTGCAGACGGCAGTTGAGACGTACACATTCAAGGTGGTTGCTCAGTAGCTGGTGTCAAGACTTCAGTGATATGTGTATGTCTTTGTTCTTGTTCTAGTTTGACTACAATGACCAAAAGGGAATCACTATTTTTAGGTAGGTTATTATGCCTTTTGTGATGAGGTATCAAATGGTATTAAACACAGTGGTACAAATTTTGACCTTTACCAAAGTATTGTTCTCTTGCTATCATTTTGCAATTGAGGGCATTTAAATAAAGTACATGGCTACAATTGTAGAAATGACACTCAAGTAACTAGTGCTTACACGGAGACAGAAACCAAAAGAGCCACCATCAAACTTCTAAGGTGGGGTGCCTGTGGCTTAGCTCTCTATTGAAGTTCGTAGTTTCTGGCATTAATTCTTGTATTTTTCATTACTAGGACTATCATAGTATTGACGCAGACCTTGCAGCCGCTGCCTGATGATGTCATGATGACCATGAAACTCTGCTACTATGACGATGGTATGTGAGGGGGGAAAAAAGGATTAATTTTTACTGCAATCTAATGATATGTTTGGCAGACACATGCAAATAGCAGAAATACTAGAGATGTGCTTGAGCACAAAAGGCGAGCGAGCCTAAAAAGTGACTTCTAACACTGAAGCTACTGAAAATAAGGTCCAGTTTTTAAATTTAGCATACAGGGTAAAGGGATTTCAGTGCCATAGTAACAACTCTCTGCAACTGCTTGGAAGGAAAAAAACAACAACAAAACAATACATGTTATTTAAAAGTTTTCTTTGTGATATTCTTTAGCTAAGTAGTGGTTGTAACACACAATGCTTTGACACAACTGGACATGCACCCTACACAGACTTACCTTCGCAGTAGTCTAGTGGACAATGTATTTTCAAGTAAATACTGTTGCGCACGGCTTATAACCATGACAAAGAGCGCATTGACTTACCACCGCCACTAACTTGAATAGAAATGGAAGTTCCTTAAGTTTTCAAGTTTGAACTGCACCCACAAAAGAATTCAAAACAGTAAACAATTCAATTTTCTAGGGTGATACGGGTACTGATCGATAAACCAGAGGATTCTGTTTAGTGCAATTTGGGACGGGGTCGACCACATAACTGACACAAAAACGCGAGGGTCAAAGTACAAAATGACATACATACGTCCATACATATATACAAATAAATAAACAAACATCCCCGATTTTCAATTATGTTACCCCTATAAGTGTCTCGCTCGCTCGCCAATAATTGTGTAACATAACTGTACTATAAAAATCTCACAGATACATACATGTGACATGGCATTATGTGACACAACATACATGTGACATGGCATACATGTATTACAATAGATAGAGTATATGTTGCATTGATAGTTATGGTTAGTTGAATGGGCCACATATTTCTCAAGTTTTTGATGGCACTAGTTCACAAGGGAGGGAGGGAGTTGTGTTGATGTAAACATTGGAACACTTCAAGATTGTTTTACATTATCTCAATTACATTTTAATGCCTAACAGTGTCACTGAAATCTATTTCTACATTAGAATAGCTTATTAATTCCTACAGTCCTTTCATCTATTCCTTGCCTCACTCATCATGTATATTTCACGTATCTCATTGCTTGTAGTGACTCCAGAGGATTATGAACCTCCAGGTTTCCAGCCAGTCAATGATGATGACTTTCTGTTTGAGGACACCCCTGTGGCAATTAGAGTGGGCGACGTTAACACTCCATTTCATGCGTGCGTTTGATGTTAACACTCCATTTCACACGGGTGTTGCTGCTTGTTGTTTTTCTGTCATAATTTTTTTTTATGACACCCTGTTTGTTTTGCAAACTTTTACTTTCTCTTCATAGTGTGAAGTTGCGTATAAAGACCAAGCGTTCACAGTTCAGTGTGGTGGATGGGGAGGATGTGCCCGCCTCTGAGGAAGTTAGCAAGGATGTCAGTGAGAAGGAAGGAAATGCAAAGATTAAAGCTTCTAATGTGTGTGACAGCAAGATCACTGTTCCAAATGGAGAATGCTCAGATGGAGCAGGTGAGATGACAACAACAACAACAACAATATTAATGTTGTTCTTTATTATTTTTACTACTAGCGTAAACATGCCTATTATCGCTGCCGAGGTGACGTTGACGTCCGTATCTCTTACGGGGCGTACAGTTAGAAGGCATTTGACGCACGTACACCTACTTCCGTCGTTAAAGCATCATATACGTTAATTTCAACGCTTAAGCAACGCTGTACTAGACGGTACAGTGGTTTTTACTACAACCGTTCACAATTGGCGATAATACGACGGTATTGCTCATTATCGCCAATCTTTTTTTTCCTATTGAAAATGCAAAATTATCATTTCAAAACTGCTGAAATAGTATGACCTTGTAATAAATGATTATTAGAAACAAAGAAAATTAAAAAAAGTCATTTACATGATGAGCATACATATTTTTTGGACGACCCAGAACAAACTGTATGAAACCAACTACCACATTTGTCACAATCCACCCAAAACACAAATTTTCCGTCATAATTAGCTGGCTCTCTTTCACCACAAAGATCACAAAGGATGCCACTGCCGTCTGAGTCATCATCACTGGATGAGGTATCCCGAAATCGAGAAGGTAGACGGCCGGCTCGAGAAGTCAATGGACGTTCCCTATGTGTAGTGTCCTCTTCCTCCTCCTCACTGACTCGAGAAGTCGATGGACCATCTCTTGGTGTAATGCCCTCCACCTCCTCCTCCTCACTAGTACTCATGATCTCTGACACATCTCTTTTTCTTCCTCTTTTCTTCTTTCCATCACTTGAAACTTTTTTTTTCTGTTTTTCCTTACCCTTCTTCTTTGCTATTTCTTCTGCTTTCTTCTTTTTCTTTTCTTCATTTTCCTTCTTTCTGTCTTCTCTTTCCTTTTTTCGTTTTTCTTTAGCTTCCAGTTCTTGTTTTTCCTTCAAATCTTTTTCTTTCAACATATCATAGTACTTATTTTCAGTTAACACTCTGGTCTTGGTAATACGCCTCCTCTTCGGCTTGTTTTGATCCACACAATCTGACACACAGAATATTTCGGCTAAATTAGATCACACCAATCCTGCTGCAACCAAGGGATTCTGAGCTAAGTTATTGCTCTCTGACACATTATTCCACAGAGCTACAATCAGTATGATTTTGGGAAGGACCTGGCATTTCAGCATTAACTTCAGCTTCCACGGTCTCTGAAATGTCCTCAGAGACATTATTATCAGCAACGTCACACAAATTCCCTTCATCACAAGATTTATCGACGTCGTCTTCCACTATCTCTGGAATGTCTTCGGACACCTTATCTAGTATGTTACACGAATTCCCTTCATCACAAGATCTATCAGCATTATCATTGGCACTGACCGAGTCATTTACGTCATCTGTTTCCATTACTGGTTCATCTTTGTCAGAATTGTTTCTCTCAGAATCAAGAGAAGAATTTAAAGATGATGTGTGAGATCGATTATACATTTCAGAAGGTTTCATTTTTTCTTTATCAATAACATTGGGATCGAAGGGATAAATTCCACATTTCTTAAATCCAGCCTTGACGTTACTCATAGAAAAAGCCTTTTCAAAAGGTTCCTTAACCACAGTCCTTCTTACTCACAACAAACTTCTTCTTTACAAAGCAAAAAGCTCGTAACGATGTATAAAACTGATCTTTGAGCATTTAAACACTGACACGTCCAATGGCTGAAGCAAGTGAGTGGTATGGGGAGGAAGGCAAAGCAATATGATATTATTATCTCTTGCAATGTCAATTAATTCCAAATTTACGTGTGATGCATGACCGTCAACTAGCAACAAGACAGGTCTTTGGGACACAGCATAAACCAAAAAGACCTTCTTCATCCAAGCCAAAAATAATTCCGAATCCACCCATCCAGATTCACTTTTAGCGTAAACTGCATCATCAGGCCCTCGAAACGTGTATGCACCACCCGGAAATACCTTCGGATAAATTATCATCGGGGGCAGAGCTATGCCAGCAGCTGAAGCACCACAAAGGAGAGTAATATGTTCTGTAGTTCCAGAAACTTGACCATATGCAGTTTTCCTTTTAATATGAGTGACAGCCTTTTCTCTCGAACCATCTAAGGGAAGAAATGACTCATCGCAGTTATAAATACAACGTGGACTTCTACTTCGATTGTTATCTTCAAGGGTGTTTTTAAGCATGGCAAAATAATCACGAACAACTTCCGGGTCACAATTACTAGCTCTGCTTCTATCTAACTTATCCAACTTCCTAAGAGTGAGCTCAGGGTGCCGCTTGCGAAAATTTCCCACCACCGATCACCAGGACCAGACTCCTGATTAAACCGATCAGCTTTCCCAGACTTCTTTGCCAATGCCCAAGCATATGCCATCACCATTTTCCTTGTTAAAGGAAAGCCCCTTTCCGCCATGTAAATGAGATAGTTACAGAGGGAATCTTCTTCAGTTAACACAGTACCAGGACCAGACACCTCCCCATGCAAAACCTTCCCTCTAACCCTATCATCCAGAGTTTTACGAGGAACCGAGTACACCTTAGCAACTTTGGATACTGAAGCTTCCTTGCTCCTGACAGCCTCCAAGGCCTTTTTCATATCTTCATCCTTCCAAAGTTTTCTTTTTGTGCAGCCAGACATCAGTATAGCTACAAAAAAGACAGTGCACAATATGACAGGTTGGCTAAACTAACCAGCTAAAACCACAAAGTATGTGGTTCCAAAAGTAACTATTTTTATATTTATCTGGAGCAACTCAGTGGACTAAAATTTTGGCACAGCTGAGAAATACCTTTTTTCTTCCTTTAAAAAATTACCTCAGCTAGTCCACGCGCTGAACAGCTCTTCAATGCCTCGTCGCCCGCAAGTACTCTCCATGCTCCCGACAGACACAGAAATACAACGGCCGAGTCTTCTCTTTGTCTTGGTAAGACAACCTGCTGACACAGCATAATATGGAGGTTTAGTTACTGCAAACCTACTGCGCGTGCTCAAATGCGCCTAGTGCGCATAATTAGAGCGATAGCTTCAGAAAGGCGATAATAGGCGGACCCTAGGCATGTTTACGCTATTATTATTATTATTATCATTTTTATTATTTTTATTATTTATTATTATTATTATTATTATCAGTCACCTGACATGGTTGTTGAAGAAAATATTTTTACTAGACACTGGTCAGGCGAGAGGTGTGGCCAATGAACCTACCACATCAGATCACTGCCATAGTGGGGAAGAATCAAGAAACAAGAAAGAAATAACTCCAGCAGAAATAGAGGAAGAAATGGAGGTAGACGATGGAGAGGGACACACCTCCCTCCCTCTGGAGGACTCTCAAGATGTGGACAACTCAATAACTGCCGAGGACAATACCGTTAGATGCCCGTGTGGGGTCAACGAGGTCAGATCTATTGACCAGCTAGTTACTGGTGTCCTGATGCATGTGTGGTGTTATGATTCAGGATGATGGGCTAATGGTGCTGTGTGGGATCTGTCAGGTGTGGCAACATGCAGTCTGCTATTGCTTGCTCAAGGAAGACAGCGTACCCAACCTGCACATCTGCGTGGCATGCTCCAAAAGAGGGCGTGGCTCGTGCACAGACCCGTCGCTCTCGACTCTTAATCAGACTCGACTTCAAGTACGTGTTCACCAGTTTATGCACCAATCTCTCTCACTAGTTTGCAGCATAAAAGTTTGGTTGTTGTGTATCTTGATGATGATGTTGGTCATCCCACACTTGGCAAATAACTTCATCCCCAGGCAGTGAATAGCTGTGTTTGTGGCATTACAAAACAATGTTCAACCTAGCCTGATTTTTATTGTATACCTTACGCTAACTCTGTGTAGAAGGTGCTAGTCCCAAAGGCTCCTTCTTTAAACAGTATCCAATCTATTGTCATTATCTTAATTTGACAACATTGGGAGTGTGTTTGTGTATTCAAAACTATGCAATATAAAGTTGTTTTATACACATATATAGTGTTAATCACTTACTGGTACAAATCAAGGTAATCATTCTTTTTTATACCGTATGACACAGTTCAGAGCAATAATAATAATAATAACAATGAACACAGCAAAGCAAAAAAAAGCCTGTGCACAGAGAAAGATCAGTTAGACTCTGCTGCCAACTTTTTGATCAAAGTGTGTTTTTTGTTTATGTTTTTTTTTTTGGCTTGGAAACTTGCTGTAATATGTGACCGGATTTGTGAAAACCCGGCTAAACGCGGCATCTAAAGTTTTCTAATTTGTTCTACCAGTAGGCTTCACGGGGCCTTGGGATGCCTTCCTCCTAATTTGGAAGCTGTAGCACAAGCCGTCTTCGCCCTACGCACTACAACACTTCAGTATTTTTGCTAAACTTATTATTGCTGATTTCGAAAAAACGCCCGGTAATGGTGTTGCTAAGGTCAGGGGGCGTGCCTTGTGTCCGTATACTATTGCTGCGTGTCTCCGGGACACTATGGAATAAATCGGTTACAGGCGGATTGAAAGAAGTCTAAAAGGCTTAATGCAGGGCTCCTTAAGAAACTATGATGACTAGAATTGCGTGAGTACGTGAATTATGTAGAATAGCAAGTGAATTAATTAGCTACAGTTTTTTCCCGGCTGTTAGTGAAAAGCTCGCCAATAATTTCTTAGCAACTCTCCGTACACGAGTCCAACCGGCTAGTGTTTCTAGCCTCCTAGTGTGAGTTCTAGAGCATGCCAGAGCTTACACAACTGCGTCTTAAGCTAGAGCTAACTGGTGTCTATCCATTTCTGCCATAAAAATTTTTTCGAAAAAAATCGACCCATAAGGCTTTACCCGGTGATACTGAAAAAAATTGTTTGTCGCGTTTAGGCAGATTTTCCCAAATCCGGTCACATATATGACAGCAAGTGTGAGAATGTATTGGGGGTGTGGAATATAGCTACAGTTAGTTTTATTGCACTATTTACATGTGGCATTCAGAATCTGTGCCTGTGGCGTCGAACTCTGCACGCGTGCATGGAACTGACTCGCATACTCCCCTCTGGTCTGGCCAGGAGACTGGGCGTGAGTGTGGAGGCAGCACAGGGTATCTTAGGGAGACTGGAACACGAGGGGTTCATCAAACCTGCTGGCAAGTCTAAGAGGTGTGTTTAGAATGGGATGAGGGGTGAGGATACAGTTGTAGGTAGGTAGGACAGCCTAGATGGGTTTATAGCCAGTTGTTGGTTAAGACTAACATGTGTGTTTGGGTTCAAATCATTAAATGTTTACTAAATGCTGTGGGTTTAAAAGGTGTAATAAAGATATTGAAGTAGTACTGGATGGTGGCTACTTAGTTTGGTATCACGAGAATTACAAACTGGGATAGGAGAGCAACCACTTTTCCCAATTTGTTAACATGTTTGGTTCCCAATTTAACCAATAATTAGTGCCTGCAACTCCCTGGTACATGCAAGGAAGTTACTCATTTGAACAACTAGATACAATTAACATTTCTACGTGGCTTACAAATGACAGGTTAGGTAGAACAGTCATCAAGGAGAAGATCTTGGAAGAAGCCGTCCCTAAGTACCTCACCATCCCCTTAAAACAGTCCAACAAGAAAGAGAAGCCTAAAGTGGCAGCTGCAGGCAGCAACGTGTCCAGGGGGGTCGATTCCCTCACTAAGAAGACATCATATTTAGACATCACTCACGACAGCATCAGGAAATCCGTAGATGTACCAGAGAAACCTTCTCTTAAGCGCAACCAGCTCTACAAAGGGAGCAGAATGGACGACGACGGCTGTGAAGTAAGGCGGTCTCCTCGTCTTCTGGCCAAGAAAAGAGTACGATCTGTTATTGACGAGGTACGTGTGACAGGTCACATGTAGGGAGTGTTTGTTGCCAGACTTTAGGGGAGTTCATATATGTCATTATCGATACATTCTCAGCAACATGAAAGTTATGCCCCATCAGAGTGTAGTTTTGTTAGCAACACTTCAATGGTGTGGCTTTTATGCATTGTGCAGACACAAGAGTTTGAGGTGAGCTGCAGCCAAGAAACTCGTCAACATGATGACTCTGTGGTGGACGACAGCCAGGCAAGGAAGAAGAGGAAAGCCAGCATCGCCTCTCGTTCTATTATGGTGTAATTGAGTGTGATATCTATAAACCTCCTCCTTAGTCTCAATGAAGTGTATCCCACCACGATATATGTATTTATCCTTCACCATTAAGTTAACATGCATTAATTTTTACTTTTATAAGCATCATTAAACTTCACCTTACGAGCAAAAACTATGGCAGAGCCATGGGACATTACTGTCTGTCTGTATGTGTGTGTATGTATATTCATGTATGTACCAACTACCCCCAACTGTACTGGTCTTAATAACTTTATCTACTTCACTTCCATGGGAAATGCATGTATTTTACATAAAGGCACTGGATCACAAGGGCCTGTAAGTTCTATGTCATCAATGATATAATTAAGTAATTGCATCAGTTATCATATAAAAATGACTAAATAAATACGTCAAGAATATTGTACAATTTGTACATTGTGAATTTCTAACCAGAAACATTCCAAAAAAAAAATGCTAAAAAAATGAAAATATAAAAAAAAAAGGAGAGAAAAACAAAAAACAAAACAAAAACAAACAAACAAACAAAAAAAACGCAACCAGAATTGAAGGAACATTGAGTGCAGGAAATGCATTACATAACTAAATCACATCCGATAAAATTTACTATTTGCAATAAATAGTCGAGTGTCTGAGGATTATTCTGCCATAATTTCACCTTCTCCCTCCTTTTTGGCCCACTTAGTTTTGTGCTGCTCACGCCCGAAGCCCTCGTCGTAATTTCCCTTCATCTTGAACAGCTGCTTGAAGTGGACCTTGCAGTAGATCTTGCCTTGTAGGGCAGCATACGTACCAGTACTACAAGCAAAACAAATAAACACACACACACACACGAGATAAAATACCAGCAGTACATAGCACGCAGTTCTTTAAATATAATTAAGGTTACGTCTTGCAGTGGCTAGCTGGCTATGGAAATACACTATATGACTACTATCAGAGAAACTCAGGCAGAAAACTAACTAATCATAACAGTAGTGACATATTTAGAAAACATCCATATAGAGGAAAAACAGTGTAGTACAGCTAATTGGCATTTTCCTTTCGTTTGTCTGAAGCTTGTTATACCTGTTCAGGTAACTGTCCATAACTAAGCCTTGAAACAAGCATTAAGGATGGCCGCACATAGCAACCCGCACTGCCTGTAGATCCGGACATTAATTCATTCCCCGCCAATACCCCACCATTCGATAATACGCGAGCAGAAACAATCGCACAGTAGTAGCAGAAGTATACTTTGCGAATTTGTGGTGTTTTAGTTTAGCGTAGCTGTTTACAGCAACTCTCCATACGTCGTCTGAACTCACGTGGCAAGGTGCACCAGGCTGTTTCTCCTCCTGTAGCCGTTCTCCAAGCTCAGTGCACCTGAACTCAAGCAGATGGATCCAGCAGGCTCGATTTTTAAGGAGCGAAGACTTCCCAAGCTGCGCAGATCTAATACCTTCACCTTGGACTATCTCCAATAAACTGCTCTCTCTTCTGACTCTCTTGTTATTGTTGTATTGATGTTTGTTTACTCGTGATATAGGCAGGCTCTTTTTAGAACCAATACAAACTAATTGAAAAAAAAAATGCTCGCGTACAAGGAGTACGAGATGTGGGGGCGGGGCTATTTTTTAAGCATTGCGAGTGGAATTCAAGTTCCAAATTTTATATCAGTTTTTCTTGGAATCTAATAGTGAGAACGACAAAAAAATTTTACACACGGGTAAGCCTAAAAAAAAATGAACTGCACCACAACGAGAAATTTTCAACATCTTATAAATAGAAAAAATTGCAAATAAATCATAAAGTATTATTGAAATGGAAAAGAACTCGTTGTCTTATAGTAGAGTATCGGCTTGGCTAGTAGTGCACCAAATTGCGGAGCTCCAACTTACCACACCGCTCCAAAAAAGTGCTACAAAGCTTTATAACTGGGCCCCGATATTTCTTCCAGATTCGCTCTAAAATTAGTGAGCGGCACCTTCGGCAGGTACTTTGTCCTTATGTTGTAGTGGAAAAGCCCCTGTAAGTATACAATAGTAGTAATTGTGCATAGCAACCATCAACAAAAAATTGCGTAGGCGGTGTGCGGCCACCCTTCAATAATCTCCAACATTTCAATGTACTCAGCATACCATTATTACACCTTACAATGCAACCCTAATTAACTAACTTTACACATCCTTACCGTAAGGTTTTGTTGCATACGCTGCACTTGAAGCAAGTCTTGTGGTAAACAACCTTGTCAGCTTCAAGTCTCTCCATGGCGTAGACAGCCTTGTTGCACACCGCACACTCCTCCCTCTTGGGCAGCCAACTCGCTCGCTGCACGGAAAAAGAATCCAGTAAACAGAAAGACCAACCCAAAACCACAACTCCAGACTACACATGTGTAATGCACTACCCAACCTTGCCACGCAAGATAAACAAAGTACAAGGAAAGATACCAAACTGAAAAATAACATTCTGTACCTTTCCAGTGTCTGCGGCAGCCATATCTTTCTTCTGGTTGTCTGAAACAGCAGAGGTGGAAGTGGTCTTCTTCAAATTCTTCTCCCTGAGTATGATATTAGATGTGAGGTTACTCGTGGACTTGTGAGAGGGAGAAATTGAGCGAGCTGGATCAGTAGATTCCTGTACACACACACACACACACGTAACATCACTACCAGGCGTCAACCACTTTAGAAAACACAACTTTCAGAGAATAAGGATCTCTCTCATTACAACAAAAAGTGATAACAAACATGTCTCACGGTTAAGGCATTTTAACAACGAACCTCACTCCCTCCAAAACTAGACAAGATATATTACACTTGTTGGCAACTACTATACAGATCAGACTGCAAACTGAAAGTCCCTCTGAATAGGGCAAACAGAGCAACACTGGGACCCAGGTGTAAACAACTGTAGTCAAGTCACCAGCAGACTCTTTTGTAACATGACTTACAAAAGAAAAGTGAATTATAACAAATTAGGATTGGGCAATGAGAAAAAGAAAGAAAAGATATTTCAAAACTTTGTTCCCTGCTAATTGAGAAGCCACGCTTCAGTGAAAACACACCACCTGCAAGTTCTAATCTCAGATGTCGCCAACAATTACGTAATGAGCGAGTGGCTACATCCAATTAGATGCAAATATTATGGGATACACACACACATGCACGTGTGGTTAGGAAACTCTTGGGAAAGACAAAAACCAAACATTTAGCAACAACGTACCTTGATGGAACCTTCACTGTCTTCAACACCGTTTACTGGAGTGGATTCAGTCCTGGACACAAGTGAACGAACAAACAACTCAAATAAATTGCATTACAGACAGCAGAGAATTCCACAAGGATGATATAAATACTTCAAGTCTTTTGTCTCACAAGCTCCAATGACCCAATACATATGCCACTTTCACATTATCTAGCTTCCTTCTACTATTATTTTTAATGCAGCAAAACCCTTCAATATACAAATATTTGATTTCCTAGCTGCACGCACACACACGACTCCGTTCCCTCCTTTATGCACGCTTCTTGTTGACAAACCAGACAAATGTTTGTTTCTCAACACACGGAGAGGCCTGGTTATGCTTTCAATGAAACACGACAGGATAACAGAATTGGATATACTGAAGTCTGCAAGTCTTCAGTGGTGGTGATAATTAACGAGGATGACATCCGTACAGTCTGGCCCACAGGAGATACCAAAAGAAACTAAATGAAATCCACTGACCCACAGCAAGCTATTTGATACGACAACCTGTTTGCTATTTAAACTTGCATTTCAAACATTGATTCTGCTCAAAATTCAACTATCATGCCAATTGCTCTGTGATACATAGGGGTCAGAACTGACACTTGACTTCAAATAGCTCCTCTTCTAACTTATAATATATATATATATATATATATATATATATTGCTGCTATTAAAAACAAAATCCACCTGTATCCTGAAAGGCTTGTCCCATAATTCAAACCTCAGCATAAATAAAGAAATTGAGGGAGTATAATAAGAAAATTAGACCAGAACAGCATTGAGCAATAGCTTGTTCGAATTACCATAGTTAAGTGCTCCCCACATACATTTTTTTCACAAAGGAATAGAAAGAAGAAAACAAAAACAACAACAACAACAACAACAACAAAAAATAAATAGAAGAAGAGCAGAACAATGCATTCATCACCGGCTTAGCGAGGTAGCTCCCCAAGTGCAGTGAGCCATTCATCCATCATCGATCTTCACTCGCAACCCCACCCAACTCCCAGTGTCAACTAATACACATTTTCTCAGGATCCATCATGAAAGCGATGCTACCATGTTGATGCTACAAGGTCGTTATAATAACATCTCAAACACCGGGTTAATGGGAAAAGGTAAAGTGAGAAAATTCAAGGTTTTGGGACTTCACCCCTAATGAGGTGATACTCCGGCCTCTGCTGATGTAACCGGAGCCTAAACGAAGAAGAGAGCACGTAACGTGATACCTCATTTTGAAAATAGCTGGTTCAAATTTTGAAGTCATAAAGATCACCGCAGCATTTCAACAACTGGGAAAGAGATAATAGCAATTGCCCAGAACTTGCCACGCCCTTCACACTTCTCCTCATCAGGCAGCACATATTCGACGAGCAAGACAGCTAGGCTTGGCCTAGCAAGGCCAAGCCCATTGCAGAAAATCGTTTTCACGCTGCACATCTTGTTTTGAAAATCAAGTTTGAACTACATTAACACCCACTTCCCTCACACACACACACATACACACACACCAGCAGCAGCAGCAGCTGCAATGTCAGCAAGCATGCAATCTAGTGAATATATCCAGTTACTTTGAAAGCCTGGCTACACGGAACCATCAACAACCACCAATCGGCCAGTCATTACTTAACAAATTGCACTGAACTAATTAACTAATTTGGGAAGGGCACCCTGTAAATGGCCGGAGATTCCCAACGTCCATTACAGAAAAGACACCAAAACCACAACCTACCCAGATGTCTTAGCTGGCTTGTCCTCAGCTGGAGCTTTCTTCTCTACCACAGGCGTCTTCTCTACCACAGGCGTCTTCTCTACCACTGGCTTCTTCTCTAATACTGGCTTTTTCTCAACGGATGATTTCTTCTCAGGAGACTTGGTGACAGGGAGTTTATAATCCTTGGATGTCTTGGTGGGTGAGGTTGGTTCTTGGTTCCTCTCTCTCTCTTTTAGCTTCTTCTTCCAAGGTGGTGTCGACTAAACAATAAATAAAGTATTATTGGAGCCACCAACTACCTAAGCTACATACCTCACTAAGCTACATACAGCCTCACTAAGCTACATACCTCACTAAGCTACATACAGCCTCACTAAGCTACATACAGCCTCACTAAGCTACATACCTCACTAAGCTACATACAGCCTCACTAAGCTACATACAGCCTCACTAAGCTACATACCACACTAAGCTACATACAGCCTCACTAAGCTACATACAGCCTCACTAAATCATGTGCAAGTAAAACTATTTAGCAAATATTATCAGTCATACAAAAGTTTAATAAAGTGGTAAGTATAATATTGAACCACCATTGTGTGATATGGCTTCCTCAAGCTTACGTAGATCATAGGCTATTCTAACTTCAACTTCACTCACCTCCTAATTATTCTCACACCTCCCAGCACACACACACACACACACACACACACACACACACCAAACTTACCGCTTCTGGTGGTGCTGCTTTGTGCTCAAAAAGAGATATCACATTCTGAGCCTACAAAGGCAAATACAAACAAAACAAACTCTGAAGCCAACAGTCTCTGCAAACAAGATGCAACACACTACACTACATGCACTCCTCACTCCTGCAATAGCTTCTCAACTAACCAAAGCAAAAACAACAACTTCCTTGGTTCCAATTACTAGCTCCGACTGAGAAACCAAGTCCAAAAAGTCCTGGTTTTATAGCCAGGAAAACAACCGACCGACCCACTACGACCGACCCACTACACACTTTAGTGGTTACACATTCCATAAAAGGAATCAGGATCAATGTGTTGCAGCAAGGCTTGCAAAACACAAGCCAAGACTAACAATAGCCATCTAATGGGCAACACACCACACACTCCACTAGCCTACGCTGGGCCATTCATTATATGGGCTTCTCAAGTACACAACATGGAGTAAAGCCCAAGAGACTAGTGTGTAGCTACAACTAGAAACTCTATACATCAGACAGCCTGTGAGGTCTGAGGAGTTGGAGCTGGGGCAATTGGGGGGGGGGGGGGGGGGGAATAAACAACAGTGTAGGAGGGGATTGTATCATGGCTTAGTAACTTACATTATGGCTGTTGTCTGTGCTTTCTTCAGCAGTAACCTAAGATACACAAACATAATATTATGTGAATTTTTTTTTTAAATAACAAAGTAAGCATTGGAACCTGGCTTGTCTCAATTCAAGTATGTCATTAAAGTGGAGAAACAAAAAAAATTAATGAAAAAATATATATCAGAGAACAGTAAACAACCACATACCTATGAATATCATTAATTTGTTGTTCTCATCCTATTAACAAATGCCCAAATAATTCAGACATCATTGGCCCCATTGACCATTGTTTACTGCAGACTGTATTACCTTGGCACCAATGGAGCCGTGAATTGACACCGCACTACAGCCATTGAACCATGCCAGCCTTATCTGTCACATCTCTCAGTTCACAGCCAACTTCCACAACCTCACACTCCATTGCACCTCACACCTCACTCAGTTTATTCTACCACTCTTCCATCAACAGTCCACCCACTTAGCACCTATTAACACCATAGCTACAAACGGCTATTTAACTATTATTCCGCACACACACACACACACACCTCCTTTGTGGCCTCGTCTTTTGTAGTTGGGTCGGCAGAAACCTGCTCGTCGGGTTTGGTTGCCTTCTTGACTGTCACACGAGGCTTTTCTACGGTGTCCGGTTTTTTGGCAGCTATAGAATTAATGAGCTCAATTATATAATATTACTAATTATTATTCCCACTAACTAGTGATGTGCTTGAGCACAAATGGCGAGCGAGCCTAAAGATTATACTATTTTTATATGAATGATTTTGACTTCTAACACTGAAGCTACTGAAAATAAGGTCGAGTTTTTAAATTACGCATACACTGTAAAGGGATTTCAGTGCCATAGTAACAACTCGCTGCAACTGTTTGAATTGAAGGAAAACAACAACAACAAAACAATACATGCTATTTAAACGTTTTCTTTGTGATATTCTTTAGCTAAGTAGTGGCTGTAAAGCACAATGCTTTGACACAACTGGACATGCACCTACACAAGAATTACCTTCGCGGTAGTCTAGTGGACAATGTATTTTCAAGTAAATACTGTTGCGCACGGCTTATAACCATGACAAAAAGCGCATTGACTTACCACCACCACTAACTCGAATAGAAATGGAAGTCCCTTTTAAGTTTTCACGTTTTAACTGCACCCGTAAAAGAATTCAAAACGGTAAACAATTCAATTTCTAGGGTGATACGGGTACTGATCGATAAACAGAGGATTCTGCTTAGTGAAGTTTGGAACGGGGTCGACCACCGAACTAACACAAAAACGCGAGGGTCAAAGTACAAAAATGCCTTACGTACGTCCAAACATATATATAAACTAGTGATGTGCTTGAGCACAAATAGCGAGCGAGCCTAAAGACTATACTATTTTAATATGAATGATTTTGACTTCTAACACTGAAGCTACTGAAAATAAGGTCCAGTTTTTAAATTTCGCATACACGGTAAAGGGATTTCAGTGCCATAGTAACAACTCTCTGCAACTGCTTGAATTGAAGGAAAAAAACAACAACAAAACAATACACGTTATTTAAAAGTTTTCTTTATATTCTTTAGCTAAGTAGTGGTTGTAACACACAATGCTTTGACACAACTGGACATGTACCTACAGTAACCACTCCCTGCAACAGTTCAAATTAACCACTCCCTGCAACAGTTAGAATTGAAAAAAAAAAAAAAAAAAGCAACAAAAACAAGTAGCATTATTTACGTTTGGTACAAACACAACTGAACATACCTACACAAGGCTTAGCTTCGTAGTTACTCTAGTGGACAAAGAATTTTCAAGCAAATACAGTTTAGTAGGGCTTATAACTGTGACAGATTACGGGTAATGATCGCTTAACCTGATGATTCTCCGCGCTCGTTAATTGAAAATACTGGAACTGTAAACGCTTTACCAAACTTACGTAATTAGAGGCGCGGGCGAAAACAGAAGTCTCACGTACCCCATAAACAGATAAATAAATAAATAAATAAAGCGAAATCTCGATTGCGTTACCCCTGAGAGTGTCTCGCTCGCTTCGCTCGCTCGCCAATAAACAAACATCCCCGATTTTCAATTGTGTTACCCCTGTAAGTGTCTCGCTCGCCAATTATTATTCCCACTAATAACTCTCGGTTATTAAACAACCCTTTACCAATTCACTGTTGTTACAACACAAACTTTATCAACTATTGCTATGAGTAAAATACTAAACCAGCAAGACATCCAAATCTTTCATCAAAGGAATTTGGTAAAGGGTATACTAGATACGCGACACACTATCAAAACTGGTAAGGGGTCATCACATGAGTTAAGCCTAGCTCGAGAGAAGGGAAAGGAACTAAATACTGCTAGCACCAACACTAACCAGGTGTTCCCTTAGCAACTCCCGATGTTTTGGCTGCCGCTCCAGTAGCTCTATTCTCCAGTGCAGGACTTGCAGCTCCTTTTAGTTCTGGCTTCTTCGGGGCTAACTTGGGCTTGCTGCTGCGAGTGGGCTCAGTGGAGTCTGAAGGACCAGCTCCACCAAACTTCTTGACTGAATCTGCCACACTCGTGACCGTGCGGCTACACACACACACACACACACATATTAATTCCCTGCACAGACTTCCAGTTGAAAGGAAGGAAGTTCAAGAGGTCACACACAGTGATTGGAAAATACATACCCCTTGTCCACTCCAGCTTTTGTTCTCATCCTACACACACACACGCACACACACATTATAATAATGATGATGATGATAATAATGATGATGATGATGATAATAATAATAACAGATGCTTATTTTTGGTCAATAAATTCTTAAATCTGATTATACAATTCCATTTTGTAACATGCTTTGCAGGAAGGATTTTTTAAAGTCTTTTTAGAGGGAGGCATTTTATCTCCCCTGTAAATGGTTTAAGCCCCTCCCCCCTGAAAAGTATTATGACCTTCATGGTGATATTTACCACAAAATTTTATAAAAATGAACCCCCCCCCCCCCCCACCCCACCCGCCCTGAAATAAAAAATTTTTTTGATTTGATCTCCCTGAAGTTTGGTTCTAAAAAATACCCTGCCTTGCACATGTAATTCTGTACTAGCAGCAAGCCATTCACATTTTAAATTTCAATCAAAATGCACTCCATCCTCCCAGATGCATAAGTCTTTGAACAAGAAACTTGATACTTTTTTGTTTCTGTCATGAAGAGACAGAGTGGAAGCTTCTTCAATGCACACACACACACTCACAATAGCACCAATTAGGAAGTATTATTAATTGGCAATTGACAATACTAAATTCCTCACTACTAGAGACTCAGTCTTCCCACGATGGAATAATCAAACTTAGTTTGTCTCAAATTCTATACAAGTACATATAAGAGAATGCATAGCCTATAAATTAAAGCTTTGGTCTGGCTACTCTCAGGATGTTTACTATTCTGAAGAGGAAGGACTTCTTGAGCAATGTAGTGCTACTGGTCTTCACACTTACTTCCACTGCCCAAGCTAGCCAACGCTGGAAACAGAAGCAGGTAATCCTCGAGCCAGCAGTGGCAGATTGCGTAAGTAAAACACACTCAACTTGTTAGAAATACTACATTTTACACTTGGGTAGTTATTAAAGGCTTACTAAATGTGTACCGCAAGACAGATTGCCAATAGTGTTGCCAGCTAAAACATAGAGAAAGACTACTACCAAGTAAAAGAAACACAGACTTACGTATATACAAGTCCAGCACAATAGCGTGTACTTCGTCGTTACAGCGAACTAATTTCTTTGAAGTAATTTCGTAAGTCAATGAGCTGATTGCCACAATTAACCAATGTTTCCTTAGTGCCAATATCACGGCAACTGCCGCCTAAATCAATACCCCCACTCCTTCCAGCAATTATTACACAATACTATGCCAGGTTGGCAACTTTCTTGTTTCACTGATGGGACACGTGTTGTGCCTGAGGCATGACAGGTGTCAGCTAGCCGCCTCAATGGTACTATACCCTTACTTGGGGTCAATGATGATCTGTGTTAGCACGGGCTATTAATAGAGGCACAGGACACTATAGAGCATTGGTAGCTGGTGTTAATGAGTCAAACGGAACATACGGAGCTAGTTGGTGTGCATTAAGCTACAGTATTCTAAACACAAACCGTGATATGAATCTAGCGATGACTCATCTAGCCAATAATAATATAATACTGATACTGATAATGGTAAATTGATAATAAACATTAGACAATTCAAAAACATAATCAGCAGAGAATCAACAATAGCACTGTACTGCCACCTGTATCCTTCTAGAGATCCCCTCTGACTCATCCACTATAGGCAATTTAACCAGAGAACCAGCAACCCCATCGTAGCACCTCCTCTCCTGGCATCCTCCTAGGGCTCTCTCGTGGTTAAAAATTAACTGGCTACTTGCATTGTGTAAGTTTAATGATGTTTACACCACACACGATATCATTCCCACCTCTGTGACTGGGACAGGAAATGGTCCATGACAACCACATCCTTAGATACCACACAACAGCTGCTCAACTTGGAAATGAAGCTCCCCCACCATAAACTCCAGAATCATGGTAAGAACCTGACCAGTAAATGCAAATTAGTTAGTGGAAGGAGAGACTGATCTAATTTACAAGATAGACCAGCTGTCTCCACCAGTACATACTACACATTGAGTAAGCACATGCAATTGGGAGTACAAGTTGCAAACAATCCCACATGCGACCTGTAGCCTTAAAGTCAACAATGAAGGCATTGAACAAACTGTTAGCCAAGTGTTGGGGTCACCCACTGACAATATCTCTTGTATATTACATTGTAGCACGTCCCCTCACACTTCCATGTTGCCCCAGGAGGGAGGAGATCCGAAGTCAGAACTGGTGTGTGTACAAGATAAGGAGCCTAGAAAATGTCACAGAGTGTACGGTCACTACTACGTCACTACTACCTACCGTCTTACAGGACTAAAGCTAGTGGCAACCTCAATTTCCTAGTCTATTCAACAACTCTATAAATTTAAAATTAAACAACATTTCCTGTGCAACAAGTTACCCGACTGGGCAGTATGAAGACGGATCTCAACCGAGTCCATTCAGCCATTATCCTAAGCCGTAATTCCATTCAGTTCCACCAATTCTACCACACCACAATATGCCTTCTATTGTTATCCTAACCTTCCACTGCTACTACATTCTGATACATCATAATTCTTTATTTCTACTACCACTGCCCAGCGATTTGTACAGAACTCAAAACACTCTTTCAGCATCCTGTACCAACTCCTACACAGTTAGTAGGTCCAACGAGCCCACACCCTCCAACTTAAAACTCAATGATACTTCATGAAGTAAGTTGTCCGAAAATTAAAGGGAAAAAAATGTGAAAAGGGTTCCCTGTGGTGGTGCAAGTCCACTCCTTGCATATAAAAAATCTGGAGGAGCTGCTAGATGATGAACTGCTGTGCAGTCACCACATAAAATGGGTCAGACAAAAACAAAGGCAGCCAAAGATGCATCATCAGCTGATCCTGGGATGACTACCTCACACACTTCACAGCATAGTTGGCTGCACAAACCCTTACGAAACTCACGGCTGGGTACACAGCTGCTGTCTGGAGCTTAGAAACCCTGAATTAATAATAGTTTACAACTATTAAACTGTTTTATACACTCAACACATCCAACAGCAGTGTAACAACTAGCACACTGGAGGCAAAATGGGGGAAAACAACAGCTACAATCATAGCTTAACTCCTTCATAGTAAGTAATTATTGCCATCTGCACATGCTCAATACAGTGTTCTTTAAATCGACTTAAAAATTTTTGCAGAGCTAAAATGTGTATCTTCAGCTTGATGTCAGACACTGACAAAGGAAGTCATATTGTGTAACTTTAATCTAACACAGCCCCCCAAGAGGATCCTCAGTTCTATTCTCTCGTAACAGTCAACAAGGTACACTCCAGAAGACTATTTCATTCTTTGCATTACTAGACTAATGGTTAGTTATTCATGAACTGGTATCCCACTAGAGTAGCTAGGCTAAAAAAAAAAAAAAAAGTTGCAGCAAACTGCCTCAAACTACCAGCCAGTGTACCCTTATTACTAGATTCCTGTTGGTTTGTAAACATAGCAGCCAGTAGCTTGGTCCTTGGTTTCAGACTTCAAACTGCTATTTCACTATACCGACCTGGTAAAACTAATTGCTGGCTGCTCTGCCAGCTTGCTACTCCAAGCCAAAACACTCAACTCTTAGAACTGCAAGGTAGCTAGCAGCCCAAAATAAACACAGAAACTTAATTCTAGTGTATAGAAACAGAAGTGAGCTTCTCCAATTGCTAACTTAAATGGACACCTTATGGCCTATCGCCCAACAAACGTACTTGGTAGTCGCTCTGTCACCGTTGCTCCTATAGCCTACGAGGGACACGTTGGCGTTCCCGTCGGTAATACCAGCTGCTCTTCTGGACGGAGAGCTCAACTCCAATTTTGCGGACATTTTGATTTACTGTAAGTGGAGGCGGTCCAGGATGATTGATGAGGGGCTGAATACAAGTGATTGCAGATTGCTGAATGCGAATGGTCGCCTAACGCAAGAGCTGTATATACTGTACTTTTAGTTCAGTTGATTAGACTTTTTCTTCCCGGATTAGACTACCGCGAAACCCAACGGGAATTGTAAAAACTGCTAGCCACACCTCCATTATTAATAACGGCGACCTCTCCGCCCCCGCCGCCGGAAATTGATGCTTGGCCAATTTTGCGGTTGGCGTACAATTTAGCGCGCAATGCGCGGCTTCAAATGTTCCTTTTTCAAACGAACTTCATGCCATAATGTAAAAACAGAGAGTGCTAGAGTTTAACTAATCTCATTATTTCCTTCTTTCTACCACAACTTCAATGGATTCAGGAAGCCACTATACCCATGACTACATAAACTGTCTTCCTGTGCTGTTAAAGTATCTTCCCACTGTCTTCATCATTACTTGCCTTATACAACACAACAAATGGCAGCTTACCTTCCAAGTCACAGTCCCGCCAACCTATCTTATATTTTAAAACGACATGCCAGTGCAAAATGGACGATTAAGATGCTATTGATAAACTTACCTGTACCGCCATTACATGGACAAGTCTTACATATAACACATACAACTTTTCCCCTTGTAATATGAACTATAGACTCCTTCCAATTATCTGCTACTTTTCTTGCCGTACCTAGGGGAGGCAACCTCAGAAGAGGTCGGCCTAGAGAGCTTCTTGAGGTCTGCCTGGCTAGGAGGATCTTTACTCTTGCTGGGAGGATTGTTCTTCAGCTGCAACAGATCAACAAATACAACATCTTTATACTTTCATATAACAACTTTACTTACATATAACAGATACTTAAAATGAAGAATGTGGTTAGAAATGTGCTCAATTAGCATCTAATATAAATGCTTTTTATTGTTTATTATATGAAAATATAGCACAACTAGCTCGCTTGCCACTTGTGCTGAAGCACATCACTAATTGTACTTTACACATATGGAATAGCGTAAAAATTGCCTCAGTCATCAACAAGCTGCATTTATGGTACTGGTAACTTTCACTCCCCTCCCATAATCAAGTGAAAGAGAGGGATGATGAAGATTCTAAAGCCATAGTTCTATTGTATTGTCATCACCGTTACTGCAATCGTATGCAGACAATGCCATTCAATTCCCAGTGAGAAATCAACATTCCAACATGAAGACTATTCCGATAAGACACATAGGCACATATTTATCCTCATTCTCAGTAGTTCCTGCATTCCTGGCTATTCCTACTGAGACTACAACCTCACACATCACATGCCCTCACATTTATCCTTCATCTGTGCATGCATGTCTGCACGTAGAGTTATGTATGTACGTGTGTATGTGCATGTGTATGTATGCATGTACGTATGTATGAATTACTGGGGGGTGGATAAGTTTCTGATATGATCACTAGTCAAAGACTGAGCAATATTTTTAAGAGAAAGCTACATCATGTACATCACTACTATATACTGCAGAGTTTATTCATAGTTGTCAACCGTACTGAACTCTGCGTGACAGTCACGCACTCCAATATCACGCTTACCTTGTCTTTAGTCATCGTTCAGTTGCCCGCCACTGTGTAGAAAATACCTTAACTAGTAATTCTTCTGGCATGCAATGTTATAGACCCTTTACCTGTGCCGGTAGCTAAGAAAAGGGTCAGTGAGCATTTGTTAGTCAGGCATTGCCGACCATTACCTTTCTGTAATTGGTAAGCGGGTGAATTGTCACCCTTTCTTCCTCTTCTTTTTTTTTTACATTAAAAAGATCACACTTACCAACTTGTCCCCCTTAACAATAAGCTAGTCTTCTTCCCATTGAATAGCTACAATTAGCAATCAAATGACACCACCTTGTCAGTCTCACAAAAATAATTTTTAATAATTGCCTTTTTTAGAAAGCGCTGTCACTTGCAGAAACACAAAACACTATTACACAAGGCAGTGTGAACAAGATAGGATACACAAATTACCACCACACTGCGTAGATGCACTCTCTTTTTTTTTCTTTTTCTTTATTTTACATAATACACATAGGCAATTCAACTGTACCTGGTCTTGTAGCATCTGAATAGTTCTGTCCTTCTCTGCAACTTGGGTCTCCAGATCCTTCACCATGCTCTGCAGCTGTTCAATCTGTGATCTCTGGTAACTACTCTCCGACTGCACTCGTTGGAGTTGAGACGTGAGTTCCATGATCGCATCTTGAGATTCTGCACATAGTTGACAAATAGCCCATCAATCAAACACATACAAACACACAAACTGTAAAACATGTACCAACACTTTCCCTGAAATGTAACTACAGAGCAATTGATAGAAATAATTGAAGAATGGCTTTCAAATGAGGTTGTTGTTGTTTTTAACTTCACAATTTCTTTCTCAGCCTTTTTTTACTCATTAGAGACTGTAGCATAGAGTACTCCTTAACAGTTGTAGTGTTTGTTTGCTGGCTGGTTGTCGTAGCTCAGTGGCAGAGTGCTTGTGCATTAAGCAAGCGGCGACCAAATATTTTTAATTCCATATTGTTAAAAAAAAAAAAAGCCTGTGAAAGAGAAAATACATAAAATGAGGGTTTTTTTTCCCTTCCTAACATCTTTCATAGTTCAGCACACACAGCACTGAGAAGCATAAGAGAGTGCAACTTCCTTTACTGGTACATAAACTACAGCTTCCTGTTACAATAACGGATGACTTCGGAGGATGAAATAACAGCTGCAGAAGCTAATTGCTACCGAAGCTGACCCCTAATCAATTATCCAAACACAATAAATTCCAGTTGACGCAGGTGTTGTGAGGCTCGGCACATGCAGCCTGACGTGTTCGTGTGATTAGAGCACATGCCAACCGTGCATTCTGCAGATATGGGACATGGCCGGCCGGGTCTATGACAGGAAGACATGTGGTTTTCACTTTTGACTCAAACTAGTGATTCTTTCAAGTTCAACGACCAATGAAGTGTGAATTTAACACTGTGCAATTAGAGAAATGGAAGTGCAACATTTTGTTAGGCATGGACAGTAGGCTTATATTGGAACTCTTCTTTATAGCCTCACCGGGCAAGTGCACACTGAATGATGCTAGTCTGCAATGTTCCATTGTTCTCATTAGCTAGCCTAAGGCTATAGTGTATATTACAATGGAATTGTGCATGCTCCAAACAACTGAATAATTTCTGGCATATAAATCCTCACTTTTGCTTTTAGTAACTTAACCCTTTCACCGCCAAGTTTACATGGGACTTGTATTCATAATAGACCAAATTTAGTATATATATATATATATAATTATGATATTTATTCTTTAATAGCTAAATTCAATCAGTATTATTTATAAACTGTTCTTCTTTTAAATAAAAACTTACTAAAATCTCCTTGCTGTTCTACTAGTAACTACTCATCATCTGTACTCATATCATCTAAAATTGAATGGTCTGCCACAGTATCTGAAAGATAATCAAGAGAATCTCTCGATAATAATTGCTGGCCCATGAAAGCAATAACTTCTTCTGTTTCTCCATTTTGTTCACCTTCACTGGAGCTATCTACTAGGCCGAATACATCGTCACTATCGTCACTATCCAGGACACACGCCAGGACCTCGTCTTGCGATAGCCTCGCCATTTCTTTACTCAAACTTAGAACTTTCAGGAAGTATTACCCTTAGTTACCGTTGACGTAATTATTCTATACTAGTGATGCGCTCTAATAGCACAAAATAGCGAAGCGAGCGATGCATGTTCCCTGTAATTGCAGCTATTCCATGCATGCTTGGTGTGGCTAGGAACATTTAATGGCTTTTCAAAAGAAAGATTCTTTACTTTGCTACCTGTTTCTGTTTCGTTTTAGCTCTCCTCCTCCTTGCCCTGTCTTTTTCATTTCTTATCTCTCTCCTTACTAATTTTTCTTCAGGAGTTTCTAACGCCCTCAAAGCTCTTGACCAAGCGTTTCTAACGTTTTGTCTACTGGGCATCGCTACTTCGTACGGGTAAACAAAACAAAATGTTGCTAAGAACGGTTGATTTTTTATACTTTTTTTAAACACGGCCGTACTGCTGAGCGCCATATGGCGGTGAAAGGGTTAAATAGGCACTTACACTATAAGAACCTCTTACAACCAATAAGGTTTATCTGCAAACTAGCTACATAAGAAGTTGGTAAAGGTTGCTACGAAAATAGCAAAGAGGCCGGATATAAAGGAGACAAAAAACCTGTCCTTCACTATATACAATGTTTGATATACTATTGGGTAAGGTGTGGATAGTTGTGTCGATTGGACCAAAAGTGTGGTATACCCTTTACCAAGTCTTACAGTGGACATATTCTATACATATATTTAAGACTGACCTGTTGTGGAAGCCTCAGAGTCCATCTACGTTAACCCACCATGTTAAATGTTCACTTGAATTCTCAGTAAGGTTAATGTACTTGCATCTTGCATAAAGGTTGGTATGTTTTTTCCCCCATTATATATACTGCTTTAGAAACTATAAGGATGCAGCTTCTTTACACAGTAAAGTCCTAAATTAATCATGCATTCAGATTAGCCATTGCTTCATGACCTGGTAAGGTGTAGGTATTAAAGTTGCACAGCATAGTGTAACAATGAGATACACAATTGAGCCATAGAGTACAAATGATAGAGAAAGACATATTGACAGACTTGCAAAGGGGAAGGTTTAGTGACTAACAAACAGCATTGGTCAGAGGAGAGGAGAATGTGTTGGAGGGTTTAACAATAGTTGAGTTCAAAGAACCCTCCTTTTTAGAAAACAACAAAGTTGTGTATTTTAGCAGATCAACAAACATGGGAAGTATTATACTAGTTGCCAAGCAATGCTTTTATTTATAGTAAAAGTGGCTCCTTTGATATCCTGGCTCCTTTGATATCCTGGTCAGCTGTCAGTGAGTGCATTCCAAACATACCTCATGTTCATGTCCCATCCATCACCCCCACCCACACATGCATGCACACACACACACACACACTATTTACTTGAAGAACTGATAGACAAAGCTGTGTCTGACGGTTCGGACGGAACTGATCGTTCAGAGGTCACAGATGTCACAGAAGGATCAGAAGGTAGAGAGGATGTGACAGGTTCAGGAGACTTGACAGAACTGCTTCCTCTGCCAGTTGAACCTCCGACGGAAGACGAAGAAGATGTAGACGCAACTTTGTCATCTGTAATAGAAACATGATTCCTTATGACTTACATCAGCTTCCTCACTGACTCGAGGCAAGATACTAACACACAAACATACGTGCCTGTACTTGCACATGTGATTAATCGCAGAAACCCCATGCACACATGACCTCATCTCAACTGTACAGTTCTCTCTATAATTGCAGTAATAATAACTTAGCCCAATCTTGTCATTTCCTGTCGAAGTATTTTTTCCTCTAGTCAAAAACATTAGACCATTTAAATTTACATTACATAGGTGATTAGCACAAAGAAATGCTGAGGCTGGAAATATAAATTATATATATATATAGAATTTTTTTTTTTTTTTCGAGCCAAGAACCATTGAAGGAACACACACACACACACACAGATGTTCTATTGCACTGGACTGTAAAAAGCATGATACTTATAAAAATTTCCAAAATGACATCTTTGCAAACGGTTAAATTCTGGATGTTATACATCTGGAAGGACTTGAGCTTGCCATGGATATGATCACAAGATTTCACCCAAGCCCCTAGAAAGTAGCTTTCAAAATACCTCCTGCTATAACCACACCCACACCTCCATGCACCAAGTGTATTCCGCCAATGGTGCTCAGACTACATTTTCCCATTTGCTACTTGACACTGCCTCCCACCTCCACTCTAGCACATGATCACATGTGTATGAACGAATGTAATATCTCGTACACACGCCCACAAAGACGCACACACATACAAATGGGCTCACCGGGAACTGGCGACTTAGCTGAATTTTGTTTGGCTTCTTCTTCTTTCTCTGCAAACACAGAATACAGTGTATCAATATCAGTGGTGGTGTGATCTATCCCATAGCTCTATCCCATAGCAATGGCAGGTGAGTGAGTAGCTAGCTATTGGTGGTGCAGGGACGTCAACATGTTTGGACGGGACAACAAACATCCCTCCTATACACGCAGTAAAGTCACTTGCTTATCATTCTCACTTGTGACTTGTGTTTACTCACAACACAACAAAGATTTGCTCATGGAGCTGCACTTGTTTGTAAAAGAATCTGGTGTCCAGTATCGTACGCAATGGCTGCTAGTGGTAGCTAAATATTAACTCTCAAGGTCTTAAACGTGAACTAAACGACATTTGTGTACTGTAACAGACTAGTGCACTGGACCACCAAAACTGAAGATTCCTCCATTGAAGGATAAAACAGAGACTTCAGTAACGTGCACCAGCGAGTAAGAACTCACACACTGGTATGTATGTATGTATGTATGTATGTATGTATGTATGTATGTATGTATGTATGGTTAACTCTGCTTGCAAACAAGCTCAATGCTATTGTAGGTATGCACATTTACCCACTTCGCTGTCAACCCTTTAGCCAACACTACCCACTGTTTGTTGTTAGGGGAAGAATCTTCACTCTATACATATGATTATGGTTTTAATACTTCAATTTGTTTTTTCACTTATCCCACAAGATCACCTCAGCATATGGAATTGAAATATTTTAAATAACTTGACCTAGGGAAGTTCTCGGGATGGATGGACTAGCAATAGCACACACTCACTAATCCAGCCAACCTTGCTAGCAGACTCACCTTTACGCTTCTTCCTCCTCAATTCCTTCCTTTGCTCGTAAGTGAGTTCATCGCTAAATATCTAAAAAACAAAACGAACATGAAACTAGTCAACAATAAAACATAAAACCCACACATTCTAAAGGAATCATTAGATTCTACCAATAACTCCACTACAAACTAACAAGTTGGCCTCATACATGTAGCAGACAAGCTAACAAACTGAATGACCTCCATACAGACACACTCCATACAAACACACTCCAGACTCACTCCATACAGACTCACTACTCACATGGACATTCCCCATGTTGGCAAAAAGCTGAACAAAGTGAGGGAAAGTCTACCAGAAGAGAAGACACTGAAGTTTCCTATACAACTTGAGTTGTCTATAACTGACTGGACCACTCTCTCACACTTGTGGTCCGCACCTTATATGCAACACCTAGCTCTTTGGGGATGGCAACTCTTTATCAGATGTGACTAACTATATTCTTTCCTCACTTGTCCATTACTTGCTAAATGATAAACAGTCAGATTACCCTGCGCTCCACCAATCAACTCACAGCATTTTCATGAGAGGTTATGTTTTCAAAATAGTGCACTTTCCCACCAAAACCACCAGACGCCATTTTCACTGCTTACAGGGAGGCATTTACCAAGGAAATATATAAAAAGCCACCCAGTAGGAACACACGTAGTTGCTAGCAACAGCAGCTAAGCAGCTCGCAGTGATTTGTGGCGGTGGTCCAACAATGGCACCGGGTATGAAGTACAAAGCACCATGTATGGCAGGTCACTCCAAAACAAACAGAACTCAGCAGAGACAAATTGAACACAACAAGTAGGTAGCAAAAGAAAACTGATACATCAAGAACTACTGCTCACTGGAATTCTGAGAGACTGGGCATGCCTTGGGGCCTCTTATATACCCACCCCCTCATAACCCAGTGGGTGGGAGAGGATAACAAGGAAAAAACATATACAACTTCTGTTTGTGTTGGATGGAACATGAATTACATGCTTGGGCCAACATGGCACGAACAATGAAATGCACCAAGAAACTGACCACTCGATGATTTAAAAAGCAACCAGCAGTTCCTGTACAGGATTCCCTAATATGGACATCAAACATGCCAAACTGTACACTAGTACAAGCCTAAGTTATGCAACTGGAAATGCTGGAATGACATACACTCGCATAACTACATGCACAGCCAACTCCAGTACTACTGACTGGGGCTTGTAGCCAACTCCTTCACTCTCTCCAGTACCTGGGGCTTGTAGCCAACTCCTTCACTCTCTCCAGTACCTGGGGCTTGTAGCCAACTCCTTCACTCTCTCCAGTACTACTGACTGGGGCTTGTAGCCAACTCTCTCACTCTCTCCAGTACTACTGACTGGGGCTTGTAGCCAACTCCTTCACTCTCTCCAATACTACTGACTGGGGCTTGTAGCCAACTCCTTCACTCTCTCCAGTACTACTGACTGGGGCTTGTAGCCAACTCCTTCACTCTCTCCAGTACTACTGACTGGGGCTTGTAGCCAACTCCTTCACTCTCTCCAGTACTACTGACTGGGGCTTGTAGCCAACTCCTTCACTCTCTCCAGTACTACTGACTGGGGCTTGTAGCCAACTCCTTCACTCTCTCCAGTACTACTGACTGGGGCTTGTAGCCAACTCCTTCACTCTCTCCAGTACTACTGACTGGGGCTTGTAGAGGTTAGTTCGGCAAAAATACCATCAAAGAAAGAACATTCTTTAAACGACAAAACAAATTGGATTTTTGGACTAAAACTGACTCTCAGAGTGTTTCACCACAAAGTCACACCGAGGACCTCTGCAAAGATAGACTTCATTTATTCTCTTCTTTATTGTAGCAAATAATTATTGTGATAGTAATAATAATAATAATAATAATAATAATAATAATAATAATAATAGTAGTAGTAGTAGTAGTAGTAATAATAATAATAATAACGATGATAAAATCGTTACAACTCTCAGACACCCTAGCATGCCCCTGGTACAGGCTATTCCAACAGCCTATGCTATAGCCACTGAGTTGATAGGTTACAAAAACAATAATAATAATAATAATAATAATAATAATAATAATAATAATACAATTCATAATTCTATTGTTAATTTCTAAAAGGAATTCTATAATCTAAGGGTCAAAGGAAGCAGAAATATTGAATCTTGTTCATCACCATGACAGTGTCAAAAAAGACTCAATATTGTAAGTACAATCTTATTAAAGCACGCCTACATACATCTGTTACTACTGGCTTTGTCTTAACCGATTGAGATGCTCCGTCTGTGCTGTCACTCCCACCAATGTCCGCAGAGTCGGGAGAAAAGGAGGCGGTTGCAATCTCAGCTTCCAGCTGCTCCTGGGAAGGGACATCTTCAGTACTAACCATCACAAACTCTTCGTCATTTACTGCAGGAAATAGAAGCCATATAAACTAACACAAGAAACCAACACACAATCACAAGCACGGCAAGTAAATTTTATAAAAAAGGAAATAAAAAGCAATTATTAGCAAAAGTTACGTTCCTGCTGAAACATATTTTGTATTTTACGAGGACTAAAATAACGTGATTCTACGATTACACAATACTTTACACTATGCAACCAGCAAAATGTAAGTTTACAGATATTTCACCGTTGCACTTCCCTGTTATCCCTTACCAGATTCTGTAGGAGCTTCCCCAACCAGATCTTCCCCAGCGGCACTGACATCGTAGGTACCGTCTGCCGACCCCTGACTGTCCCTGCCATCATCATCTTCATCATCATCGAACAATGGAGCATCCTTCTTATTGGTGGTCTTTCCTCCGGAAAACAACTCATCATCGTCCTCGTCATCTTCCACTTTAAAGAGGTCATCCGGGTTAGTGGCAGGAAGCTCCAGGGAGGTTTCAACTTTGTCTTCGTGCTCCTCCCCAGTAGCTTGGTCCTCCTCTGTTTCCTGAGTGTTACAGTACCAAACAAACACTAAGTAATGATAATAGCACTAAGTATAATACGTATATGTATATACAATCATTTTCAAATTTTAAAGTCATCCCATTCTTCTATCCCATTATTCTGACAGATAAACACACACATGCCATGCCATGGATGAACAGACATCCGCACCACACCCACACCACACCCCCATCACTCTCACTTCATCACTCTTCTCTTTCTTTACAGCAAACAGATCTTCGCTCTCGTCATCGAGCAGCTGCTCAAAAGAAGGCTTCTTCGTGGTCTTCTTCACTTTCTTGGGAGCATCGAAGATGTCATCTGGCACAAACCATCACAGGAATAATAATGCCACGCCCACCCTCTGAATACCAGCCACTCCTCCCAAACCATCATACCAATATTAATAATGCAATGCAATACTTGGTAAGGGATCAACAAATGCTCGCTCAAACTAAACATCAATCAACCTCGGCTGATACTAATGGTTGACTGTTTGCGGATATTACAAATTAACTTACCATCATCCTCAACATTAAAGAGAGTCTTGGACATGGCTGCCTCAAAATGCTAGATGTAGTCTATCACCTGCACAGGGAAATCTGTGAAGGAAAAGAAAACTGTTATTGTTGGTAGGTCCATCTTTGGAGAAGTGACCAGTCGATCAACTTCTGCTCACAGAATTTGATGGGGAAAAAAATACCAAGGCATGCATTAAAGTGGTACTAACTGAGGGTTTTATATATGTATGTCCTACAGAGAATGCTTTCTATATATATAATATACACTTGTATTCAATATATAGTTATATCACAATATGTGACCGTCTACAGGAAAGCCGGGCACAATGCGGCGTGCGTAAATCGAGAAAAGATCGATCGATTTCTTAAAAATGTATTGTTTCAAGCCGACGGAAGGGAACGGTTAGGTCTATTATAGTGGGAACGACTTAAGCTACGACGATAAAACTTGGAGAGCTCAATATCTGGACGCCGACAACTCTGTAAGTGCAAAAAAAATTTTTTTCGAAGGGTGCCGCGTTGTGCCCGGTTTTCCTGTAGACGGTCACATATTTTCATTCATAAATATCGTGATACAACTATGTCCCAATATCGGCCATCCCTAGTTCACAAGAAAAAAGCCACACACACACACACACACACACACACTATTGTTATTGGGTGGACTGAAAGCACAAGTACACATACACCTGATAAGAGTTGCTGACTAGCTGAAAACATACGTTAAAATGGTGGGAACAATTCATGACAACATACACACACACACACACATACATCATAGTGCCTGCAACCCACCAAAAAAATCTCACTATCAACCATCCTCTTGCACTTCACTTTAAATCTTGTTTGGAATGGGACCCTTTACCCAATACTAGAATAAAATTATTTGGTCAATTCAGTTGAACACGTGTAACTAATTTCATATAGCCAAGTGACAAATTGCCAAAGAGCCAAACGAGCGTAGTAAAGCAGGACACTGCCAGGGGCATACAAATTTGAGTCAATTGTCCGTTATACGTGACATAGCACTGAAATACATAGATGATCGTTCGGAAACGATGTGTGGACCTTGCCAAGCAGGACAACTTTTGGACGTAAATGCTTGAACTGTTGTCAACTTTGTAACTATTGACAACCGCGACAATGCACAGTGAACTACAAGAGTCACTGAAAGACAACACTATTCATATCTCTCTCAGAGATGTTACTAAAATGGCAGAGTACACTTTGACTGCCTTGATTCCAGTGCGCTGCCAAGTGCTACACTTTGTTTTCAAGAAAGATATCGAGCCAAGAATCCACGAAGTATCTGGTAAGGGGTGTACCTCGTAGATTTTTCTGTTCGCTCACTCATAACGCGATTAATCAACCACACCCACCTATGCCACCCTGAGCAGTTGGTGACGCAATAGTGTCTATTGACTAATTGCTGCAGTACATGTAAATTTAGTCCGAACAATACAATGTAGCCGACGCCCACAAACAGCCTGTACCAGGCCACATTCAGTCACTCATGCACACATGCTAATTGGAGTTAGCATTTGCAATTAATTATGTCAACATTTCATTATTCAAAGAAAACGAGAGCATAAAACCACACACACACACACACACACACACACCACAAGCAATACTTGACAACATGTCTACCACATTGTCATGATTGGGAAAAGGAAAAACATAAATAACTGGTCACTAACTACCCTTAACAACAATGTCCGCCATCCTATTGAGGATATAATGACATAATATCCACTAATGATAAATCATTACCACACCCACCGGTTCCACCTCACGCTCCCTCTTCTGTTACAAGACGAAGAAAAAAAAAACACGGCCAATTTCATGCAAACTGCCAGTGGGTGTGGCTAATTAGCTACTTTGATATATTCACACAAAACAAAAACTGAAAAGAACTTTCTTGACAACAAGAAGAAAACAATGTTCTTATGATCTTGTACAGTTGAAAATAAACTGACACTTGGAGACAAACTGCTGCTGTGAGCAGGAATCGAATTGGTATTGCCATTATCATCATAATCACTGTCATCATCATGTCCTAACGGTAGCAATTAATCATTATAATACTTAGACGCAAGAAGATAGAGAAGTTCCAATACAACATAATACACAATTGGGTAACTTATAGACTGTGAAAACAACAACAACAACAACTATAGCTGATTAATGAATAGAAGACTATAACTGGCCTACTCTCGAACTTCTATTTCTCTCCTCAACAAACAGAGACTGCCATCAACACTTCATATTACTACAAAAATACACTTTCAACACACTAAGACTTTCTGTTGTTTGCTACAACAGGTGTGTATGTGCGCGTGTGTGTGTGTGTGACACCGTGCCAGATGACTTGTAATCCACTCAGTTTCCCTGAGAACATAGCTCAGGGGCTAATCTGTGCCTAAAGACCCCATCCTCAAGCAAGCCAGTCAGCCTTAGGCTAATGGGTCGCGCATGAGTGAACTGTAACAGAAAACCCCACCATCCTCCGAGATCAAAGACCCTAGAACGTCTTCGAACGGGATTTCCACTCACAATTAAATCTATCTAATATGACACGACACCTGCTTTCTCACTGCATGCAGACAGACACACACATGTGTAGTTCACTCATGTTCACGCTCATGCTCAGACTGACACACACACACACTGTACATACATACATACATACATACATACACACACACGTACACTGTATACTCATGCCAGATGGTGAGTTCTATATTGAGTATGCCATTCATACACAGAAACCAAAAACTTCATTACTCAATTAAGCTCGATAAGACAAGCCTGAGTAAGCCAAGAACATAGGCGAAGACTTGGAAGAGCTTCTCCATCCTATCCCATTTCAACATGGAGGCCGAGTAGCCGAGGCCAGCAAGGACAGACAGAGACTACCTTAAAGAGCAACTTCACCATAGAAACAAGTTCTAACACCAATGTTACACACGCACACACACATGTATACATGTCTCCAATTATATTTTAGATTAGGCAGAGAGTCTCACTCAAACACACATGTGTACACAAACACACACACATTTTCATTAGCACTCTCAATAGTCACATTGCCAGGGGAAAAAAAGGCGTGGCATCCTCCATATTGTCTGAATTGCTAAAGTTACCTACACTATCTCCACCACCACAGGGAAACTGCAATGCTATACTTTGAAACCAATAGTAGCACAGTGCCACCACAGATGAAGATTATGGAATTACATAAACATCTCTCTCAGACATTCTAAACGACTTGTTCAGAATGAAACAGGAAGAACGAAATTCCAGATCAACAAGATGACAATTAGTTCAATGTTGCATTCTGAGAATTCCTTGAAACTAATTTGTAATGACCTTCTGCCAATCATGTCAATGCTGTTTGGGCACAACCATCATCCTCCACTGTGATATCGGCACGGCAACAAAGCGATTCTCTAGAATACTAGCAGGAAAATGATATCAACTGAATACCAACAGAAGCTGACAAACTGCAATTACAGGAGACACGGCCTTTTGAGCCTAAAGGCAAATCCAATGTCACTGAATGTTCCTGTACACATTCAAACAAAACGACATGTCCTCCTACAATCAATGTGTCTGATAGACGGCCTCAAGCCTTTAACATCTCCACACTGAGATCCTTCAAGAAACTAAGAACCCAAGTGTTAGACTCGTATTTATGTCTGGAAGCATGGTCAAGTCAAAACTGATCATACTCATTAGTTCATCAATACTTTAGTTCATAACAATGCACAATGCAGTTTTTAATTGTATTCATTGAAGCTATGAATACACTTGGTGAGCTTCACTCATCGTGAATGCAATAGCTGGTCAGAAATAATAACTTCAACATGTACAAATGCAACGAAGCTAAATATCTTGGCATGGCTGTCTCTTCTACTAGTCTGGAAGACGCAATGAATGACATTTCTTCGTATTGATGAGTTTGCTATATTATGCAGAATGTGTAAAGCTCCTTCAAAATCACCAAACACACACACACAAACAAACACACAAACAAACACAATCCCATCTCAACCACTGGCAGTGTCCCAACCAACCACAGCAAGTGACACTTTCATTGACTGCTTCCCCCACTAACTCTGATACAATCTTCCAAGTACTCCATTAAAGGAAATAAAATCACACACATTCATTACCTCCATATCTCTCTAGCTTTCTCTTACACACACACACACACACACACACACACACACACACACACACACACACACACACACACACTACAGGGTCACATTACACACACACACACACAACATGCACACATTAATTCAATGTAGAAACAACTTCAATATGACAGTAATTGAAAATGGAATTGGCAACCAGGAAGTTTTCAAGTAACAATATCTGTTACAGCTGTCACTAGGAACCTTCTTGTCAACAGCAACCACACAACTGCAGCTCAGAGAAGATATCCATCCTATCTCACACATCTCTCCTCTAATCCCCTGTTCTTGGAACTTATACTCTTCCTCAGACAAAGAAGTTACACACACACACAACTCACTCTATAGTTGACCTTACAGAGTGTGTGTGTATGTGTGTTACACAGTAGTGCTTCAGCAAGCTAAATACATTATATAATACACAAACGTTGCATTAACTGATGGTGAACTAATAATATACGCTTCTTATTATACAAGATTACACAAACCCAGAATGATTCATGAAAAGCACACCAATCATTCACGGCCATTTTAAGGCAATCAATAAAACTTCATCAAATGTCAGCATCAACCTCAACTTGTGGACACCAACAAACTCAAACTCACTATCATTAGAAATTAAGGAGAAAGGCCAAGATACACAAAAGGAAAAAAATATATATGATGATTGGGGGGGGGGGGGGAAAGAGAGAGAGAGAGGAAGGAGGAAAGTAAATGGGCACAAACATTGTGTTATTTATCAGTTTGGTGTGTGTATGCATGTGTGTATGTATGTGTGATAGTTATCACGAAGTGACAAATTGGAAGCATTCCTTTTATGAAGTTTGTGGTCAACCTCCCACTCTCCATTGATATTGATCCTTTACTCCTTCACCCCTTTACCCCTCCACCATCTGCCACACCAGAAGAATTCCAACACATAGGGCTAATAAACAAACCAACTTAAGAGTCATCAAAATGTGAAAAACATTTCTTAGGGCTTGTAACACAGTGGAAAGGCACAGATCGCCACAAAAAGAGAACAGCAATAATTCACCTGATCAACTATATATACATATTATATACAGCATATTACTACTTAGAGATAAGGCATTAGTCAATTAAAATAGAATACTCTATATTTCATCAAAAGAATGCTCATTGCTTAAAAAAGCACCTCCAAGAAGAAGAAAAAAGGGATAAATTGTACTAGTCTTTGCAACTACTGCTATACAACTTGTGCACATTTTAGTTAGTACAATATAAAATATAGTATCACTATCACTAATATAAGGAAGTGATACTCTCTCTTTACGGTCTGATCAACACGGCAGTTCTGGTGGTCTTCATAAAACCCAAGTGCACCAGAACCAGAACGCCAATTATAACAGCAGTCTCGTCCCCATAACAACGTGAAATTGGCAGAAGGAAAGACACACTCAAGCAGATGAAGTCTCATTGCCAAGAACAGGCATTGTATCACTTCCATTAACACCCACAGAGTGATATAAATACCTGCAAGGTTCACAATACATGGACGCGCATTTCAATGTCACTTAACACTCTCTCGAGTCACCGGTGGGTGCTGATTAGTCCGAGAAGATGTCCAGCAAATACTGTACTTCTTCATCTCGTCATATACACTGACATGGCAGTAATATGGCTCTACGTCTCGCATCTTTACAGAGTTCAACACAGTGAAAACTACAATACCACCTGCACTTTATTTAGCTCAAGAGATAACAATCATATACAAAGTCATCCCAAAACACGCTCAGTTGCTTGGTTCATTGTGACCCCCTCTCTCTCTCCCTCCCCACTCCATTCTCCCCAAGTTTTAGAATCTGAATGAAGTATATTTCATATACCAAAAGAACAACATTCTCTTGGTACCTTCTCCCACTCTACTAATGGATGCTGCCTCCTTACAACCACTACGTCCCTGATTCCCACCCACATGCAGCATCTTTGTGATACTGGCACAGCAAATTGATGCTAGGTTGCCATGGCAGCCCAAAATATACAATAACTTGCATTTCCTTGTGCTGAAATTCTGAGCTCATGAGAAGTGTCCCATCAAATACTTAACAAAGCTAAAAAAAACACATCTTGGTTTTCCTCACCAGCTCCACTGTTGCAAAAAAGACGTCTTTCTCCAGCAGCTAAGCAAAGTTATTGGACTGAAGCAATTGTCCCGCTGAAAGTTGACACGTCCATATTGCTCAGTTTACTTTAGGATGAGCATGAACAAACACGACAGCTATGGGTTTCTGGCAGGTAGGATACAGTTTTCCTTGTTGCCACTGTTAAATGAGTTTAGTAAACTCTCAGAATAAGCTGAAATGATTGTAAATAAGCAAATGCTTCCAGCCTTGATCTGGTGAGTAGGTCTTCAAGACAATACTACACCGCTAGTCAAAGCAAATTCCCAACTAAACCTCAAAAGGAAAATTTTTTTATTCAAACTGTAATTGGCCAATTAATGAACGGTGTAACTGGAATGGCTACACCAGTTAGAAAAATATGGCCAAGTCTCCTCCCATCTCAATAAAAGAGCAGGTACAAGAGGACTACATGTGGAACTATCACAGCAGCTCCAGCTGATTCAACAACTCCACTTCTTTGCAAGGCTGGTACAAATCCTGCAGCCTGCACTTCCCCTAATGGCCTCCCACTTATTCTCACTAACACAGCAAAGAAACTAAGCTAACTCCTTTAGTCCGAGGACATAAAGGGTAGCTAATCGTAAAAGAAACGGAGGATATAAAACCTTAAAGTAAACCTTCAACTGCTTACCAACTGATGAGACACTGTCCCAAGATACCAGGGCTGGACACAATCAGGAAGACAACCAAGTTTTCAACGTACTCACCCAGAGACGCTCAAGCTCGGAAAGGAAGCCGATTATGTGGGGGGTTCATGAATACACACACGACAAGGTGTGTGTTGATGGTGTACGCCCCTTTGGCCACACCTTCTTTCCCAATTTTGTACGCATGCGCGATCATATCCTGCGCCGGGGGGGAGGGAGAAACTTGAGAGTTCGTATGTGTACGTTTACGAAGTCGAAGCACGCATAGATAGAAAACGCGTTTTCTAAGTGAATAGTTTGGCGAGCGAGCGTAGCGAGCGAGACAGTATTAGGGGTGGATAATGCAAAATCAGGTATATGTATAGGTTACATCACGAGGTGGAGGTCGGTATGGGATTTACACAACCGAGGGCCGAAGGCCCGAGGATAGTGTAAATCCCGTACCGACCGCGCACCGAGCGGTGCAACCGACTTGTACCATGGCTCTAGGCTATAAGAAACGCATAACAACCTTTTTTTCTGTAGCCTCATTGGTCGCCGCTTCGCTTAGCTACAGATCGTAATTCTAGGCCACGGGCAAAAAATATTCACCTCCTAGGCGGTGTATAAGTGATTTATTCACCCCGAATTGAGAAATCTGATTGGACGGTTTGAACGAACCATGGTATAAGTACATATGTATGTATGTATGGACGGTACGTATGCCCTTTAAACGCGCGCGGGGGGAACTTTTTTCTCCAAAAAACACGGCTTTTTAGGCTTGACCCCAGTTTTACTTTATACTTAAGCGCAGAAGAGTGAGAAAATTCCTGCGAAAACGCTTGCTTTTCAAGAAACAAAAAGTTGATTCGACACCGGTCGGTTACTATGTCATTGAAGACCCTTTTCCAGACTTAATTTCAAAACTTCGCCGTTTTAGGGGATACGGAGTGCCCATTGTTGGTTGTCAAGAGCCATTGGTAGTCAGAATGCCGTAGTATTAATGCTAAGGAAGCTACTACTACTCGAGGGAAGCTGAGGTAAATACGTAATTCCATATTTGTTAGCTAAATATGCAAAAATAGCTCTGACCTTTCTTTTATGTAGCTAAAGTAAGAGCTTTGGCTCAAATTTGGTCTACAAAAGTTACCACTGCTCAAGAAAAAATGAAGTAAGAAAGTAATTTTGTATTTGTGTGCTAAAATTGATTGTCTTTTTGTATTTGTAGCTGAGAGCTTGTTGTCAAGAATTCGAGGTAATTCAGATAGTAAAATTAACTTAATAGTAGTAGTAATTCCATATTTGTTGGCTAAAATTACAAATAATAACATTGGTTTATTTTTTTATCATAGCTGAGAGCTTGTTCAAGAGTTACTGGTAATTGAGATTATCAGAATGGCAGATGTTTGATACTACAAAAGTTAACAAATCAGGTAGGAGAGTGATTTTGTATTTGTTTGCTGAAATAAAAGGTCATAACTGCTATTATAGTGTTTGCATGAACTAAGCTAAAACATAGTAACAATACTTATTTTTATGTTACCTAACTATCAGGCTCGCTCGCCATTTGTGCTCAAGCACACCACCTAGTTTATTTATACATGTATATAATTATGTTTGGACGTATGTATGTCATTTTGTACTTTGACCCTCCGTATTTTTGTGTTCGCTCCGCGTTCGACCCCGTCCCAAACTTCACTAAACAGAATCCTCCGGTTTAGCGACCATTACCCGTATCACCTTAGAAATTGAATTGTTTACTGCTTTATTCTTTTGCGGGTGCAGTTAAAACGCAAAAACTTATGGGAGCTCCATTTCTATTCAAGTTAGTCGCTATTTGTCACAGTTATAAGCCCTACTCAACAGCATTAACTTGTAAATTCATTGTCCACTAGACGAACCACGAAGGTAAGTCTTGCGTAGGTATGTTCAGTTGTGTGAAAGTATTGTGCGTTACAATTACTATTAAGAATGTCACAAAGAAAACTTGAAATAACGTGACTTGATTTTGTTGCTTCTTTTTCAATTCAAACAGTTGCGGGGAGCGGTTACTATGGCATTGAATCCCCTTTACCGCATACGTAATTTGAAAACTCGACTTTATTTTAGTAGCTTGAGTGTTAGTTGTTAAAATCAATCATTTAACAATAGTGTAGTTTAAGGCTCGCTCGCCATTTGTACTCAAGCACACCACTAGTATATCTGACAAACTTCATTTCCCCAGGTGAGTGAGAATATGGCTGTTTCGAGAACAGTTAGGTATTGCTTGAAATACCTACAAATAAGGAAATTGGAAAATATAGAAGGTAAAAGTTACAGATTTAAAAGATAAAAAATTTGTAGGATAGCCAACCAAAATAATCTTTCTAAATAAAGTCCAGGGCTGGAGAGGAAGCATTTTTAGTGGTTAGGCCTGGAAAAAGTGTGTCCAAGGGTTTGGCCAACACATAATATGACAATGAACATTGTAAGTAACCTAAAGTGTTCAAATAATTTTTCCCTCAGTCTTTGATTTTTGTTTATATAAGTGTTCAAACTTGCCTCCAATGATAAATTGTCAGTCTTTTTCTATGAATATGTAAAGTTATCCCTATACACTATTATCAATAAGCACAATTGGAGTCCTAAGGCTGAGAGTAACTCAGCAGATTACTGGGTACAGCTGAGGATGACTGAATTAACTAACAGGAACATTTTGCACACTTTTAGTTTTGACCAGTGTGGGAGATCACTTGAATGCCTAATCCACCACACAACTGGGAGATATATTTTCAGCTGCAGCTATACTTTGATAATTTAAGTTTCAATTGGTCGGTATTGTGAGAATTCAGGAAAGGAAATAGTACAGTGGTTACTATGATCACTATCTGTTAGCTGTTGTTGTACTGCTTTTACTGGGCTGATTCACCTCTATTATTTCAGATTAACTCTAGCTTAATTGGCAGGGCCTACTCACATGGGATTATGATAAGAGTGGAACAGTCTGTGCTTGTTTCAAACCTTTTTAATTGCAAAATTCACTTGCTGATCTATACTTACTTGGTATACGTAGTGGTGATGGGTGAGGTAAGCTCACTGAGTAATGATGAGTGTAACAATTCTGATAACTACAGCAGTGATCATATCATTGTATTTAATATACTGAGCTACACAACATGCTGAAATGAATACAGAAATATACAATTGAATGATCATGTTTCATTTTGACAGTCAGTACTTGCAACCAGATGTTTATGTTGGTCTCTCAAGTTCCCACTTTATCACTAATGTTCAAACCAGGTGCTACAGTTAAATTAGTGTTTACCACTGAACTGGATTTCATTAGACTCATGTAGACTTGATTGTCAGGGGCTCCTCCCCGTTGTTCCGATGCTGCAACTGGTGAGGTGTACACATTAAGACTGGGATCTGCAACTCCGCCTCTCATAGTATGATTAATTCTAGAGGACACATTACTATCATCACTCC